>FLOH01000591.1_pt1 | contig 72474 bp, 79 predicted proteins | sample 756751 | NCBI WGS metagenome assembly FLOH01 (sample SAMEA4026879, study PRJEB14308) | marine metagenome | biome: coastal water; material: water | depth 74 m
ATCGGCCACCGGGGTGTTGTCGACTTCCTGCGTCGCGAGATCAGTCGACCGGCTCAGTCATATCTCTTCGTGGGTCCATCAAATGTTGGGAAGTCGACGATTGCTCGCAGGTTCGCGGCGACGCTGATGTGCGGGGAAGACCGTGGCTGTTTCGGACGAGTGATGTCAGGAGTTCATCCGGACCTCGTCCGTATCGAACCGGAGGGTCGGGCATCCATCACGGTCGACCAGGCTCGCCGGGTCGTATCTCAGGCAACGCTCACGCCCCTCGAGTCCGATCACAAGATCTTCCTCTTCGAGGAGGGCGGCATGATGAATGACGAAGCCGCCAACGCCCTCCTGAAGACGTTGGAGGAGCCCACGCCGGCGACCGTGTTCGTCATCGTCGCCGAAACCGAAGACGATCTACCCGCAACCGTCGCGAGCCGGTGCCGAACCGTCGTATTCGGTCGGGTGTCCGAGAGCGAGGTCATCGAAGGTCTTGCCGCCCTCGGTGTTGCTGAGCAACAGGCGACCGAGGCAGCTCGCATCGCTGGAGGCAGGCCCGGGCTTGCCCTTGCCCTTGCGACCGAACCCCAGGTTGCCGTGTACCGGAGGCTCTGGCTGGGCATACCGATGCGGCTCGGCGAACATCCCGGTGACGCGTTCCGTCTCGCCGACGAGACCATGGCCTCGGCTGAGCCGCTCCTTGCCGCATTGAAGAAGAGGCAACAGATGGAGAGCGATGCTCTCGGTGATACCGCACCGAAGTCGTATCGCGACCGCCAGATCCGGGAACTCAAGCGCACCACCGATGCTCTGTACGTGACCGGCCTCGAGATTCTCGCTTCGTTCTATCGCGATGTAGCCGCCGCACAGTTCGGTGTGCCGGTCCGCAACACGGACGTTCCCATTGCCGCTCTGTCGTCGATCACGCCAAGGCAGGCGGTTGCCGGGGTGGAACGAGTTCTGACTGCCATCGAAGCGCTGGCCGCGAACCAGCGCCCGCAGCTCGCCTTCGCCAACCTCTTCGCCGAACTGGCGCGCGATGCATAGGCTCCGCCGCATTCCGTCTGAGCTCGCGACACGAGTTGCGAATGTTCCTGCACGATTGGCGGCACGGGGGTTCCTCGACTTCGAAGTCAGCGGCACTGAGCACATCCCGAAGAGCGGACCGCTCGTCGTGTCGGCAAATCACCTTTCGCATCTTGATCCGCCGCTCGTCGTGAGCGCCGTCGGTCGGCTCATTCGTTTCATCGCCGTCGACGAACTGTTCGGCAACCATCTGGCGTTCGACGTCGTCACCGGATTCTTCGGTGCGATCCCGACCGATCGAGATGGTGTGCCGTTGCGGGCCCTCGAAGAGGCTGTCGCACACCTGAGAGGCAGCGGCACCGTCGGGGTCTTTCCGGAAGGGCGGCGAGTCGAGTACTGGGGAGAAACGGAACCGAAACGCGGGGCCGCGTGGTTGTCCTGGATGGGGGGAGCACCGCTGCTCCCGGTGGCGATCCATGGAACGGAGCGCACGCTTGCGCCTGCCAATCGGGGATTCCGCCGAACCTCAGTTCGCCTGTGGATCGGCGAGCCGCTCGTCTGGCACGACTTCGCGGATCGTGAGGATCCTCTCGGTTCCATGACCGATGCATGGAGCGAGTTCGTCGACTCCAAGCTCGGACCATGGTGGCCACGAGTACGCTCGAGTCGATGATTTCGGTGACCCGGCCAGAAGTCGTTCATGCCTCATCGATCTGAGTCCAGAAACCGCACGTGGGACCATTGTCGTCGGGAGGTCAGGGGCGGGAGACTCTAGGAGGGCGACCGGTTCGCTCGTAGGATTGAATCATGAAAGTGGTCGCCGTCTTCCTCGCCGTTGTTGTCGCTGCGAGTTGTAGCTCGTCGGACGAGTCCCAGGATGCCACCGCATCCGCTACAAGCATCGCCACGGAATCAACCGCGGTGACCACCGTGCCCCCGATCACGACTGAGGCCACCACGACCACGACGGTCGCCCCGACGACCACTGCAGCGACGACCACAACGACGACCTCACCGACGACTACAACGACGACCTCACCGACGACAACGACAACCTCACCGACGACAACGACGACCTCCGGGGGGCCGTACGTGGTCGGAACACCCGAGCTTTACCCGCTGACGCCACTCCCAGGGAGCGACGGTGCGGGCGGCTCCGGGTGCGCCCCGGGTGCCGGTCCGCTGCCGGACGGTGTCTGGTTCGGGAATGTCGGCGCCATCGGGGCGGCATCGGTCGACTTCGACCTGGCCTGCTTCTACTTCGGAGACATCGCATACACCGAGGGTGCCGCCGACGGGGAAGAGGTCAACAACGACTACTACATTCGCAATGTCAACCCGGCGCTTCGAACGGTCCCTATCGCGACGGGTGCGATGGTCTTCGAGATCGACGCAGCATCGATCGGCTATCTGAATATTCCGTTCGCCGACTGGCCGGTAAATCCGGATGGCTACATCTCCTGCCCGTCGAACTGGTGCGGTGTATGGCTCTTTGTCAACGGTGGACAAGTCACCGAGATCCTCGAGCAGTACCTGCCGTAGCGTTCGTCCGGCGAAGCCGGTCAACCGGGTGGTCGGTGCTGGGACTCGCCGAGGAAGCCCCCCCCTGCGGTGGGCGGAAGCCCCCCTGCGGAGAGTGGAAGCCCCCCTGCGGAGAGCGGAAGCCCCCCTGCGGAGAGCGGAAGCCCCCCTGCGGAGAGCGGAAGCCCCCCCTGCGGATTCGCGGGGGCGAATCCGCGTCCCCCCTCTGCGTGGGGTGACGGGAGATGGCACTGCTGTTGCTGATCTACGGGGAATCCCCTCGCGGCGATCGCTGAGCGGATGGGTAGTTGGAGCGGTGGGAAGCGACGTTCGTCTGTCCCCTCGGCCGTAGGACGGGGGACGCGGAGGAGCGCCAGCGACGACGCAGGGGGGCACCGGGTGAGGTCACGGGTCTGGGTGGTTGTCCGTGTTGAGCCGCCCTTGTGGTGCGGAAGCCCCACTGCCTTCGGGGACGGGAGATGATGTCGCGGCCCTACCCGCTGCGCTTGTCGGTACTTCGAGGGTCGGTACGGGGAACCATTTGGGGGGCTGTGGCGTCAGATGAGTACTGCACTCGATCGCTAGGTTTGTACCGATGTCGCGACGCTCCATATCGTTCAACACTGTTCTTGGTCTACTGATGGCCCTGGCCATTCCGGTCTCGGCAGTGGCACCGCCGCCGGAGCAGCTGCCCGATGGTGACACGCGACCGGTGATTGTGTCGGCGGAACTCCTCGAGCCTCAGGCCCACAATGACCTGCTCGCAGCGGACCTTCGTATAGCCGCTGATGACAACGACGGCATACTGCACTACGAGTGCCGCTGGAATCAAGCCACGCCCGGTGAGGTATTCACGACCGCGCCCGAGCGTCCAACCGTCTCCTACACATCAATCCTGCCCAACACTGGTTACACCCTCGAGGTGCGTGCCGTGGATCTCCACGGTTGGGAGTCCGACTGGTACACGGTCTGGTCGGGTCTCACGCCTTCTGCCCCGATGATCGTTGTCGCCGGTGACTCGATCGCTTCCGGCTACACCCGCCGGTGGTTCTCGGGGAACGCAACCTGCCGTGATGTCAACTACTCCTACGGCAGCACCGTGCGGGACGCCGTTGCTGCCGTCCTTCCGGCAGCGTGGGCACCGGGATACGCGAACGTTGCTTTCCCCGGCGCGGGGGTGAGTTCGGTGCTCAACGGCGGATCCGACTCCTGTTCGGACTGGCATCCCAGCCAGGTCGACGACATCGTCCGGTACACGGACGCGACAACATGGAATGTCGTGGTTGTGACGGCAGGGATCAACTCGACGAACTGGGTCGACGTCGTGAAGGAGCTGACGAGGGACACCGCGTTCTCACTGACCGACTCGGGTGACAAACTCGTGTGTGAGGAGGCGGTGACCGAACGATGGGACCTCGAGGCGCGGCGTGACGAGATCACGGCCCGAACATCGGAAGTCATTGAGGCGATCGAGACTCGAACGAACGCGTCCGTGTTCTGGACGGGCTACTTCGCGATCGACGGCTCACTGATCGCACCCGGATGGTCCCCTATCGGATCGGAGTGTGCCGACGAGATGGGCTACGCCCTCGGAGAGTTGCACGCCGCCATCCAGGCAGGCCTCGACCGCAACGTCACATGGGTAGATATCGACGATGTACCCGTCTCGACACAGACATGGGCCGGCTGGCCACACCCGAACCCGGAAGGTCACCGAGCAATCGGCCTGGCCGTAGCGAAAGCCATCGTTGGCTGAGAGAGCTGCGAGCTACGAGCTGCCAGCCACCAGCTACGAGCAAGGGCTTCCAAAACTCGGTACCGACAACCGACAGCGTCCGATCGCGTAGCGATCGGATCGAGCCGGAGATGGGATTCGAACCCATGACCTACGCATTACGAGTGCGTTGCTCTGCCGGACTGAGCTACCCCGGCCGGGGGAGAGGGAATGGTAGTGAACCTCCGCTCGTTGCGGCACCTGCATAGGATGGCAGAGCACGACTAGGGAGATCCGTGGCGGACCAGGCGAACTTCGAGCGCGACGCGATGCAATACGCCCCGCAGCTGTACTCGGCAGCGTTGCGTATGACGCGAAATCCGGTCGACGCCGAGGACGTGGTACAGGAGACGTTCCTCAAGGCGTACCGGGCCTATGACTCGTACGCCGAGGGCACGAATCTGAAGGCCTGGCTCTACCGGATCCTCACGAACACCTACATCAACAAGTACCGCAAGGCGCAGCGTCGCCCGTCCGAGGTGGAACTTGGGGAACTCCAGGATTTCTACCTCTACAAGCGTCTTGGTGAAGCATCAGGAGCATCACCAAGTGCCGAGGCGGATATGCTTGATGCGTTCGTCGATACCGACGTGATCGAGGCGCTCGAGTCGCTTCCCGAGACGTTCCGGATGCCGGTGCTGCTCGCCGACGTGGACGGTTTCTCATACAAGGAGATCGCGGAGATACTCGACGCTCCGATCGGCACCGTCATGTCTCGTCTCCATCGGGGAAGAAAAGCCCTCCAGAAGAAGTTGTGGGACGTGGCACAGGAGCACGGCATTATAGGGAATCAATCATGAGCGGTTGCGAACACGCCATCGAGTATGTCTATCGGTACCTGGACGAGGAGATCTCGTTCTTCAGGAAGTCGCGCGTCCGCATGCACCTGCGCCGCTGCTCTCATTGCATGGACGCCTTCGAGTTCGAGAACAAACTCAAAGGCGTCATCCACGATCGTGGACGATCCGATCCTCCGCCGGAACTTTTTGACACCCTCAGAGCGTTATTACAAGAGGAACGACAACGAGACGAGCCGGGGATCTGATTCCTTCTGGCTCGACTGGAGGGAATCGATGATGAACGACAACGTCATGAGAGGTCGACGCCTCGACGGTGCGTCTCGCGCTCCGAAGACCTATTCGGCGGAGCGCATGTGCGCCGACACCGGCTGTGAAACGAAGCTCTCCCGGTACAACCGCCGCGAGTTCTGCTTCGCTCATGCCCCCGTCAGGTACCCCCGCCTCCGAGGGCGCATCGTCAACAACGAAGCCTGACCGGGAAGATTCACCGATGAAGCGCCCCTGAGAGGGCGCTTCATCGCGCTCGGGCTGTCGTCTATCCTCGGCAGATGCACCGACGACTTCAATCACTGATCGCAACGGCCCTCGTCGTCTTGATTCTGGCCATTCCAGGCGTTGCCGCGGTCTCAGGGTCCAACGCGAGCGACGATGGCGAAGCGGTTCTGATCTCGGCGGAGAGCGGCGCAGCCGTTGAGGTCCGGCCGCCCGACGCGATCGACGATTCGCAGCCGTGGACCGTCCGGTTCATCTTCCCCCTCCTCGTCACCCTGACGGTCGTGGTGATCGGCGGCATCGGCGTGCTCTACCTCGTTCAAGTCAAGGGCCGGTACCGCCCGGCGACGGAGTAGTCGACAGCGGACCTCCGAAAGTCGCCGCAGGCCATCGCTCCCTGTTTGCCTGTTTGCCTGTTTGCTTGTTGTCCTGCCGCCTCTTTCCTGCTGTCTGCTGTCTGCTGTCTGTTGCCCGTCGCCTCTTTCCTGAGCAGTTCTTCTGGTCCTACGGCCCTACAAGGATTCCGGAAGCGGTTGCAGACTCGATCGGACGCAGACTCGATCGAGGGGAGGGCCCGTGGAGGACCTGGCGCTGTTGTTAGCGCGATGGCAATTCGGCATCGTGACGGTGTACCACTGGTTCTTCGTGCCGATCACCCTCGGCATCACCTGGATGGTCGCCATCATGGAGACCTCGTGGGTTCGGACGAAGAACCCCGTGTACCTTCGCATGGCGAAGTTCTGGGGCAAGTTGATGTTGATCAATTTCGCCATCGGCGTCGTCACCGGGATCGTCCAGGAATTCCAGTTCGGGATGAACTGGTCCACGTACTCACGATTCGTTGGTGACATCTTCGGAGCGCCGCTCGCTATCGAGGCGCTGCTGGCGTTCTTCATCGAATCGACTTTCCTCGGTCTCTGGATCTTTGGATGGAAGAAGCTCAGCCCAAAGGTTCACGTCTTCACCATCTGGATGGTGGCGTTCGGAGCCATGGCATCAGCGTTCTGGATCCTGCTCGCAGGCTCCTGGATGCAGTACCCGGTCGGGTATGTGCTGAATCCGGTGACGGGTCGGGCCGAGATGGCCAACTTCCTGGAGATCGTCACCAGCAAGGTGCTCTGGGCGCACTTCCCCCACACGATCTTCGTCGGCTTCGCCACAGCCGGGGCGTTGATCCTCGGCGTCTCGGCGTGGCACCTGATGCGGCATCAACACATGGAGATCATGCGCAAGTCGGCGGCATTCGCCAGCGTGGCCCTCCTCGTCGGATCGCTCGGCGTCGCGCTCAGCGGCCACTGGATGGGACAGGTCATGGTCGAGGTTCAGCCGATGAAGATGGCCGCTGCCGAGGCGCTTTGGGACGACGAGCAGCCGGCGTCGTTCTCGCTGTTTGCAGTCGGGGACAAGGAGAACAACCGCAACGCTATCAACGTGGCCATCCCGAGAGGGTTGAGCTTGCTGGCCTGCAACAACCTCAACTGCGAGGTAAAGGGCATCAACACCCTTCAAGCGGAGATGGTCGAGAAGCATGGCCCCGGTGACTACATCCCCAACTTGTTCGTCACCTACTGGGGATTCCGGATCATGGTCGGCGCCGGGTCGCTCATGATCCTTCTCGGTGCGATCGGCGTGTGGTTCCACTTGAGGGGGAAGCTTGGAGACCATTGGTGGTTCTTGAAGTCGGCTCTCTGGGTTGGCATCGCCGCTGCGTTCATCGGGAACGCGACCGGGTGGATCTTCAGCGAAATGGGTCGACAGCCGTGGGTCGTCTACGAAGTGCTTCTGACCGAGGGATCCAACTCTCCGACCATTCCTGCGGGATGGGTCTGGATCTCACTTGTCGGCTACAGCGTGCTCTACGGCCTCCTTGCCATCCCGGCGGTGTACTTGTTCGTCAAGTTCGCGAAGGCCGGACCCGGTGAAGAGAATGACAACGAAGACGTTGCTGCGTCGATGGTGTACTGAGGAGGATGACTGTGGAGCAAGGAATAATGAACTTGGAGACCCTCTGGTTCGTTCTCATCGCCGTGCTCTGGATCGGATTCTTCTTCCTCGAGGGATTCGACTTCGGCGTCGGCGTGTTGCTTCCATTTATCGGCAAGGATGACACGGACCGGCGGGTCATGATCAACACCATCGGGCCGGTGTGGGACGCGAATGAGGTGTGGTTGCTCACGGCCGGAGGGGCGATGTTCGCTGCGTTTCCCGAATGGTACGCGACGATGTTCAGTGGCTTCTACCTGCCGCTGTTCCTGGTGCTCATCGCCCTCATCGTGAGAGGGGTCGCGTTCGAGTACCGAAGCAAGCACCCAACGACCGAATGGCGGACCATGTGGGATGGGGCGATCTTCTTCGGAAGCGCCTTGCCTGCGCTGCTCTTCGGCGTTGCGTTCGGGAACCTCGTCCGGGGCCTCGAGATCGATGCCTCCGGTGAGTACGTCGGAGGCTTCTGGGCCTTGCTCAATCCGTATTCCCTTCTCATGGGCGTCGCCTCGCTCGTCTTGTTCACGCTTCACGGGGCGTTGTTCCTCTCGATGAAGGCGGAGGGTGATGTTTGCGACCGGGCGTCCGCGGCGACGAAGCCGCTGTCGATCGCCGCTGCTGGCGTCATGGCCGTCGCGATGATCTGGTCGTATATTCAGGCCGAGAGTGGAGTTATTCCCGGACTCTTACCGATCACGGCAGTCGCCCTGCTTGGCGTTGTGATCTGGCTCGTCCGCTCGGAGATGTTCGGCTGGGCGTTCGTATCTACGGGCCTCACGATCGTCACAGTGGTCGCGGCGATCTTCATCGGCATGTATCCGAACGTGATGACGTCGACGATCGATCCGGCATACAGCCTGACGGTGTTCAACGCATCGTCGACGACGATGACCCTGCGGATCATGACGGTTGTGGCGCTCATATTCGTCCCGATCGTGCTTGGCTATCAGACATGGTCCTACTGGGTGTTCCGCAAGCGCGTCGGTCGTGAGGATGTTCCGGCCTCCACGCACTGAGAAGGCCCGAGCAGGAACGGACCGCACAAGACCGATCGACCGGCGTCTCTTCGGGATAACCGAAGGGGTGCGGCGGTATCTGGGGGTGACGATCGCCATCGGGCTTGCCTCCGCGATCGCCGTGATCGCAGGAGCGGCGGTCCTCGCCGGAATCGTCAATAGGATCTTTCTCGATGGAGTCGCTCCGGGCGACCTGATCGGCGGACTCGTCGCTCTCGGGTTCATCTATTTCGCACGGGGCGTTCTCGAATGGGGACGCTCCGTGACGGCGCACCGGGCGGCGGCGGATGTGAAACGCGCGATGCGTGATCGGCTGATGCGGGCCGTTCTTGTTCAGACGTCACAAGGACGACCGGCAGGGAGTGGCGACCTTGCCGTGACAGCGACGACCGGGATCGACGCCCTCGACGCCTACTTCTCGCGCTACCTCCCGCAACTCGTCCTTGGTGCCCTCGTTCCGCTGCTCGCGATCGTATGGATCGTGACGGTCGATCCGCTCACGACCGTGATCATTGCCATCACGGTTCCGCTCATCCCCGTCTTCATGGTGCTCATTGGCAACTACGCCGACCAGGCGACGCAGTCACGGTGGAGGACCATCCGTAGGCTCGGAGAGGGCCTGGTCGAGACTCTTCGTGGGCTGCTGACCCTCGAGGTGTACGGAGCAGGGGAGGGGCGACTCGATCGAGTACGGAGGCTCTCGGACGAGTACCGGAAGCAGACGATGGCGACGCTGCGAATCGCGTTCCTCTCGGCGTTTGTGCTCGAACTCGTGGCGACGATCTCCACAGCAGTTGTCGCCGTTGCCGTGGGTCTCCGTGTCGTCAGCGGGAGTCTGGATTTCGAGCCGGCTCTTGCAATTCTGATTCTTGCTCCGGAGGTGTATGCACCACTCAGGAAGGCCGGATCAGAGTTCCACGCGGCCATGGACGGCATGGAGGCAGCCCGGTCGGTGTTCGATGTGCTCGAGGCGTCGCCGCCGATGGGAGGTCGGACCACGAATCGGCCCGTTTCATCGCCCAACACGCCGCTTGTCGAGTTCGCTTCCGTGACCTACCAGTACCCGACACGGGAGACGGAAGGGACAGCGACCGTCCTCAACGGCGTCGATCTCCGCATCGAACGGGGTGAACATCTCGCGGTGATCGGATCTTCCGGGGCTGGAAAGTCGACGCTCATCCGGCTGATCCTTGGTTTCGGTGCACCAACCAAGGGGTCGCTCGCCGTTGACGGGGTCCCGATGAGTCGGCTCGACCTCACGGCCTGGCGTTCGAGAATCGGCTGGGTGGGACAGGATCCGTTTCTGATCGCAGGAACGGTGTTTGACAACGTGCGGCTCGGTAGTCCCGATGCAGATCGAGACCGCGTAGCAGGCGTGCTGGAGCTGGTCGGTGCGGTCGACTTGATCCCGAGGATCGACGAGACCATCGGCGAGCGTGGAACTGGTTTGAGCAACGGTCAACGCCGCATGGTGACTCTCGCCAGGGCTATTCTGCGCGAACCCGACCTGCTTCTTCTCGACGAGCCGACGAGCGGTATCGACAGCGAGACGCAACTTCGCATCGCACGATCGTTCGACCGCGTCGCTGCGGGTCGTACGGTGCTGACGGTGGCCCATCAACGAGTGCTGGTGGATCTCGCCGACCGTGTCGTCGTCATCGATCACGGTTCGATCGCTACACCGGCCGGTGGAGGTCCTCGATGAGAGGATTCCTTCGGCTCCTGCGCTCGCTCGGTTCCCACCCCGGGCGTCTGGCGGCGTCGATCGCAGCGGGGGCTGCCACGGTCGGTGCATCAATCGGGCTTCTTACGACGTCCGCGTATCTCATCTCCACCGCAGCACTTCACCCGCCGATCCTGGATCTCACGGTTGCGATCGTTGGAGTGCGGTTCTTCGGCATCTCACGTGCCGTGTTTCGCTATCTCGAAAGGATTGTGTCGCACGAATTGAGTCTGCGTCTTCTTGCCGACCTCCGCGGCAGCTTGGCCAGAGCTATCCACCGCCTGGGTCCTGCGGGCGTCGCATCGTTCCGCGCAGGAGATCTCGTCGGGCGGGTGCTTGACGATGTCGACGAGATCCAGCATGTCTTCGTCCGGGTCATCGCTCCGCCGCTTGTCGCCGTTGTTGTCTTCGTGGCCACAGCTCTGCTCGCGCTTATCTGGTTTCCGGCCTCCATGGTTACGATCCTCGTGCCTCTCCTGATCGCAGCGATTGCTGTCCCGTGGGTGACTCATCGGGCGGGAGCCGTCGCGGGTCGGGGTGTCGCACACGAACGCGGGCGAATGATCGGCCAGACGGTCGAGATCATCGAAGGGGCCCCGGTGATCGTCGCCCTCGGCGAAGAGGATCGGATGCTTGCCGCTGTGAACCGGTCCGGCGAGCGAGTCGCGGCGGCGGAACGGCGAACGGCATGGCTCCACGGACTCGGTGACGCCGCAATCCTCGTTCTGGTCGGCGGCGCTCTGGTCGGGACGTTGTGGGTCTCGGCAGTTGCTGTCGAGACGGGGTCCCTCGAGGGGGTGATGGTCGCTGTGTTGGCCATGTTGGCGATCACTCCTTTCGAAGCGGTCGCCCCGCTCCCTGCCGCATTCGAGCGTCTCGGTCGTTCGCTCGGTGCAGCCGATCGTCTCTTCGAGGTAGTCGACGCCGAGTCGCCGACCGCTCCACCCGAGTCACCAATGGCGATTCCGGATGATCCGGAGATTCGTGTCGATGGTGTTGTGGTCATCGGTTCCACCGGTGAGCGGATTCTCGGGCCAATCGACCTCTCGATCCGTCCTGGTGAGAGGATCGGGATCATTGGAGAGACCGGTGCGGGGAAGACGACCCTTGCCCACGTGCTTCTCCGTTTCCGTGACCCCGACGAAGGTACGGTCTCGATCGGAGGGATCAACCTCGCCGATGTCGGCTCCGATGACCTCAGGGCGTTCGCGGGTTATGAGGACGATCGCGCATTTCTCTTCAGGGGTTCGATCCTCGGCAATGTACGGATCGGCGATTCCACCGCATCCGACAAGGACGCCCGTGCCGTGATCGATCGGGTTGGATTGGGGCAATGGATCGAGACCCTCCCCGACGGTCTCCAGACCAATGTTGGTGAAGGAGGTGAGGCGGTTTCCGGCGGGCAGCGTCGACGCCTTGCTCTTGCTCGCGCTCTGCTTGCCAACTTCCCCATGTTGATTCTCGACGAGCCGATCTCGGGCCTCGACCCGACGACCGCGGAGGCCGTGATGAACGACATTCTCAGCGCCTCCAACGACCAGGCTCTGGTGCTGATCACCCATCGACCCGTCGGCCTCGACCGTATGGACGAGATCATCGTGCTCGAAGATGGCGTCATCGTTGATCGGGGGACACACAAGGACCTTCTGGAACGATCTGCCCGGTACCAAGGAATGTGGGAGTTGACAGCAGGCAGAGAGTAGAAAGTAGAGAGACCCGAAGGCCAAGGTGCCAGGCGGCAGACCGCGGACGCCGCCGCCCTCGTTCTTCCCTCTTCTCTCTACTTTCTACTTCCTTCCTGCTACTGCCCTACTCTCCTTCCCATGTCACACGTCGATTGGCCGCTCGCCGTTTCTGTTGCTTCGAGTGTTGCCGGGCGGTATCCACTGGAGGACACCTACCACCAGACGCGACTCGAGCGGGACATGCCAGAACTCGTTGTCCGGGCGTCGGCGCTCGTCACCGAGGAGACGGGGCTCGAAGCTCCGGGATTCCCCGACGTCGCGGTCATCGGGCGGTCCGGCTGGGTCGAGAACAACGTCGCCTCGTTCTCGCTCCTGCTCGCCCCGGCCGAGGAGCGGCTTGGATCACAGACCGGGATCGGCTCGGCCATTGCCGGCCGAATCATGGGCGCCGAGATGGGAGCCGTGCTCGGATTTCTGTCGCGCCGCGTCCTGGGTCAGTATGAACTCGTCCTTCCGACCGCTGACGGCGAGGATGGGGATACGGTTCTCTTTGTAGGCCCGAACCTCCTCAAGATGGAACGAGATCACGCCTTTCGATCCGACGAATTCCGATTCTGGGTGGCGCTCCACGAATGCACGCATCGCCTCCAATTCATGGGCGTCCCTTGGCTGCGCGGGTACTTCCTGGGTCTTGTCGAGGAGTTGGTGGCTGCATCCAAGCCGGAGAGTGGCCGCATCCAGCGCTTGACTGCCGAACTCCGGGAGGCCGCTGCAAACGGTTCCCCTCTGATCGACGAGGCAGGAATCTTCGGCCTCTTCGCGACACCGGAACAGCGCGAGATCATCGATCGGGTGCAGGCGCTTATGGCGCTTCTCGAGGGCCATGGCCACGTCGTCATGGATCGGATCGGTGAACGGGAACTGGTGACCCAGCGGCGTATGTCCTCGGTGCTCAAGGCGCGGCGCGCGGATAAACGAACCGCAGCCCTGATGCGCCTGATCGGTCTCGAGATGAAGCTGCGCCAGTACGAGATGGGGGCAGAGTTCATCACCGAGGTCGAGAGACGGGCAGATTGGGGCGCACTGGACCACGCATGGGAGAGCCCGGAGTCGCTGCCGACGCTCGACGAGATCGAGAATCCGGAACGGTGGCTGCAACGAATCGCCTGAACCCCGACCAACTCGCGGTCGCGGCCCTCGACCAACTGCCGGACGGCCCACTGCTCGTTGCGCTCGGTGGAGGTGCCGACTCTGCGGTGGCCGCATGGGTCTCGGCGCGGCGTCCCGGGACTCGGGGAGTCTTCGTCCAGCACCGCCTCGCCGGATCAGCCGATCTCGAGAGGGCGGCGCGAAGGCTCGGAATGGAGGTCGGGATCGTCGTCACGGTCGTCGACGCACCGGTGGATCCGGGGCCGTCGCTCGAGGATCGGGCCAGAAGGATCCGGTGGGGAGCGATCAGTCGAGAGACCGGAGCGAATGAGACCGTCGTAACCGGGCACACGCGGGACGACCAGGCAGAGACCGTCCTGATGAATCTTCTCCGGGGATCGGGGAGCGCCGGCATTGCGGGGATGCGCCGGAGCCGTCCCGGTATCGTCCGCCCATTGCTGGAGTTCTCCCGGAGCGACCTTCGCGCCGTAGCCACGGGCCTCGACCTGCCTTTTGTCGACGACCCCGCCAACGATGACCTCGTTCATCTCAGGAACCGCGTGCGGTCGGACCTCCTACCTGCACTCGAGCGCAACTACCGGCCCGGCATTCGCAAGGTCCTCGCCCGGGTGGGATCACTCGCCGCGGCGGACGACACCGTGATCGAGGACCTCGCATGCGACATCCCACTGATCGACGACGCTGGGGCGATTCTGATCCCATCTGCCGCCCTGGTCACCGTCCCACGCCCGGTTGCGGCCCGAGCCGTGCGGAGAGCTCTGCGTCGTCTGCTCCCCCCATATGCCGGGACGACCGCAGACATCGACGCGGTGCTTGCCGTTGCTGAAAGGCGATCCGAGTCGGTGATGCTCACGAACGCGCTTATCGTGTCGCGAGAGGGCCCCTTCACCGCCATCGACCGGGGACATGGAGCGACACCGGCGCAGGTGACGATCGCGGTGCCCTCAGTGATTCAGTTCGGAGGAGTTGAAATCGCCTTCGAGCCGGTCGATGGAACACTCATCGCCCGGCGTTCCACGCTCCTCGTCGATCCGGCGATCTTCGCATCCGACGCGACTGTTCGCTGCTCCGCCGAAGGAGACCGGATCGAAATCGAAGCAGGATCGAAGACCGTTCGTGCCGTTCTGGCCGAACACGATGTACCGGTCCGTCTGCGACGCACTTGGCCTGTGGTCGTCGTGGGTGGCAGAATCGCGGCCATCGTTGGGATTCGCGTCGCTTCGTGGGCGAAGCCGACACTGGGTCGAGCCGTTTCAGTCACTAGGGAGAGAGGCCATTCGTGAAGATCGGAAGAACGCTCATTTCGGCAGCAGAGATCGATGCCAGGCTTGAGGAGATGGGCGCCGAGATCACCAGGGACTACGAAGGGAAGGATCTCCTGTTGGTTGGGATCCTCAAGGGTGCATTCGTTGTCATGGCCGATCTTGCTCGCCACATCGCTCTGCCGCTCGAATTCGATTTCATGGCGATCTCCTCATACGGCGCATCGACGAAGTCATCGGGCGTGGTGCGGATCCTGAAGGACCTCGATGAGGAGATCGATGGCCGCCACGTGCTTATCGTCGAGGACATCATCGACACGGGTCTGACGCTCCAGTATCTGATCAACAATCTGAAGGTGCGCAACCCTGCTTCGCTCGAACTTGCAGCACTCCTCATCAAAGACGGTATCGAGCGGCCACCACTCGACGTGGCGTACGAGGGATTCCACATCGGCCCCGAGTTCGTGATCGGCTACGGCCTCGACTTTGATGGGAAGTACCGAAACCTCCCGCATGTGGCAGTTGTGGACGAGGTTTGATCAAGTGCTACGAGCCACCAGCTGCGAGCTGCCCGCAAGGCTCGGGCCCCGGTAGCTGGCGACTGGTGGCTGGCGACGCTGAGGCCCCTGTAGCTGACCCACTGGCGTACCATGAAGCGCCGGGCCGTCGATGCCCGGCAATCAGTCGAGGAGCAGTGTGAGCCGTACCGCGCGAACCATCCTGATCTACTTGGCCGTGATCTTCCTCGTGGTCATGGCCGTCAACGCATTCGTGAACCAGTCGAACGAGCCGACCGAACTCAGCCTCAACGAATTCAATGAGAAGGTCGCCACCGGACAGCTCGACGAGCCGGTCACGATTCGGGACCGGTCGAACGAGGTCGTCGGAACGTACAGCGACGGCTCGGGTGAACCGGTCGAGTTCGTTACGAAGTACCCGGCGGAGTACTCGCCGACCATCACACAGTCCCTACTTGACGCCGGCGTCGAGAGCATCACCGACAACCAGGAACCGTCCATGCTCCAGTGGTTCCTCGGCAACGTCTTCCCGTATCTGTTGCTGTTCGGATTGTTCATCTTCATCATGTTCCAGCTCCAGGGTGGCGGGAACCGCGTCATGCAGTTCGGCAAATCCAAGGCCAAACAGGTGACGAAGGACACACCGACGGCAACATTCGCGGACGTGGCCGGCGTTGACGAGGCGATCGAAGAGCTCGAGGAGATCAAAGAGTTCCTCGCGAGTCCCCAGAAGTTCCGTGCCATGGGAGCGAAGATCCCGAAAGGTGTGCTGCTCTACGGCCCCCCCGGCACCGGCAAGACGCTGCTGGCCCGGGCGGTTGCCGGCGAAGCAGGGGTTCCGTTCTACGCGATTTCCGGATCGGAGTTCGTCGAGATGTTCGTTGGCGTCGGTGCGAGCAGGGTCCGCGACCTGTTCGAACAGGCGAAGGCGAGTGCCCCATCGATCGTGTTCATCGATGAGATCGATGCTGTCGGACGTCACCGTGGCGCCGGTCTCGGCGGCGGGCACGACGAACGGGAACAGACGTTGAACCAGCTCCTCGTCGAGCTCGACGGTTTCGACGTCAAGGCTGGTGTCATCGTCATGGCATCAACGAACCGGCCCGACATCCTCGATCCTGCCCTTCTCCGTCCCGGGCGATTCGACCGGCAGATCGTCGTCGATCGACCGGATGTGAGGGGTCGCGAAGCCATCCTCGAGGTCCATGCCAAAGGCAAACCATTTGAGGACGACGTCGAGATCATCACCCTTGCTCGCCAGACGCCGGGTTTCACGGGTGCCGATCTCGCAAACATCATCAACGAGTCGGCGCTGCTCGCCGCACGGAGGAACAAGACGAAGATCGGGCAGCCTGAGCTCGAGGAAGCGATCGAGAGAGTGATCGCGGGCCCCGAACGCAAGAGCCGGATCATGTCGGAGGAGGAGCGGAACCTCACCGCGTACCACGAAGGCGGACACGCTCTCGTGGGGTACGCCCTCCCGAAGCTCGATCCGATCCACAAGGTGACGATCATTCCGCGCGGTCGTGCCGGCGGTTACACGATGGCGCTGCCGCTCGAGGACAAGCACTACGAGAAGCGAAGCGAACTCGTCGACCAACTCGCATACGCCCTCGGTGGACGCACTGCCGAGGAGATCGTCTTCGGCGATCCTTCCACCGGGGCATCCAATGACATCGAGAAGGCAACGGGCCTCGCGCGCAAGATGGTCATGGAGTACGGAATGAGCGACCGGCTCGGCCCGCTCAAGTACGGCGAAACGGAAGGCGAGGTCTTCCTCGGCCGCGACTACACCAAGGGACGGGACCTCTCAAACGAGGTTGCGGCCGCTATCGACGACGAAATCCGAAAGCTCATTACTCAGGCCCACGAGGAAGCGACGCAGATCATCGTCACGCACCGTGATGCCCTGGACCGGATCGCCGCAGAGTTGATGGAGCATGAAACGCTCGACGCTGCCCACGTGATCAGAGTGTTGCACGACGTCCCGAAGTGGGAGCACGCCGAATCCGGCGCTCTGCGCATCAAGGGACCCGAGAATGCCGGGACAACCGGGGACGTTGCCGCCGCCCGGACGGACCCCGGGACCGCGCCCTGACCCGTGCCGTTCGAACCGATTACTTGGGAATTGCGTACGCGATCTCTCACGACGGCGGACCACACGCTCGTGATGGGAATCCTCAACACGACACCCGACTCCTTCTCCGACGGCGGACGATGGCTTCACCCCGCTGCGGCCATCAACCGGGGCCTCGAGTTGGCGGCCATGGGCGCAGACCTGATCGATGTGGGCGGCGAATCGACGAGGCCGGGCGCAGCATCGGTTGATGCAGCAGAGGAACGAGCGCGCGTCGTACCCATCGTCAAAGCGCTTGTAGCGGAAGGATTGGTCGTCTCCGTCGACACGAGCAAGCCCTCGGTTGCCGGTGCAGCGATTGACGCTGGGGCAGAGATCGTCAACGACGTCAGCGGCCTCTCGGATCCGTCGATGATCGAGATGTGTTCCGAGACCGGTGTTGGTGTTGTGATCATGCACATGCTCGGAGATCCTCGCACGATGCAGATCGACCCAACGTACGATGACGTCGTCGCGGACGTTGCAGGGTTTCTCAGGCGCCGAATTGAGGCGGCGGCGGCTGCCGGCGTCGACCTTTCGCGGATCGTGGTCGACCCCGGCATCGGGTTCGGCAAGACAATTCGACATAACCTCTCATTGATCAACGGCATCGACCGGATCGGAGAGGGCCGTCCTGTGCTCGTCGGTACCTCGCGTAAGGCCTTCCTCGGAACGATCCTCGACCAAGCGGGGCGACCCTCGTCGCCAGGCGATCGCGACACCGCCACAGCGGCGACGACCGCGCTGGCGATCGCAAGCGGCGTAGCGGTTCTGCGGGTACACGACGTGGGCGGCGCCGTCGACGCTGCGCGAACAGCCGACGCTATCGTGCGGAGTCGTTCATGACCAAGAGAGATGTGCCAGGGCTCGAACCGAGAGGCTTCCGGTGGGTGATCGCCGGTCGCTTCGCAGTGTCCGAACGGATCGGCGGATCCGGGTTTCAGCACCGGCGGGTCCGGCGCGAAGAAGAGATCGTGTGGCTCAAGGAAAAGGGCATCAACACGGTTCTCACCCTCCTCCCTGCAGGCCAGAACAAGGCTGCATATGAGGAGGCAGGCCTCAGGGTGATTGTTCACACGGTCGAAGGGGCACCGGCCGAGATCAACAATGTGACCGGTGTGTTCGACTCAATGGATGACGCACTGAACGTGCGAGGCGCATCGGTGCTCCTGCACCGAGACACCATTGACGAAACCGTCGCCGGACTCCTTGCCGGTTATCTGATCCACAGCAATCTCATTGCGGATCCCATCGTCGCGACATCGGTGATCCAGGAGATCCTCGGACGTCCCATTGGTCCTGAGGGACGCGGACTCATTCCCACACGGTGAGCCGCTGTGCGATCGCCACTGGATCGAACCTCGGTGATCGTCTCGGCCACCTGAGCGCGGCACTCGATGGTCTCGCTGCGATCGGGGCTCTTGTGGGCATCTCGTCGGTCTACGAGACCGCTCCGATCGGTGGGCCGGAGCAGGGCCCGTTTCTGAACGCTGTGGTCCTCATTGACACCGCTCGCACACCGACCGGTCTGCTTCGCGAGCTCTTGTTGATAGAGAGAGCACGTGGCCGAGTGCGCCACGAGCGGTGGGGGCCGAGGACACTCGACCTCGACCTGATTCTCTTCGGTCGCAGGGAGATCGACGGACCCGGTCTCACCGTGCCGCACCCGCAGATGCGCCACCGCAGATTCGTGCTCGAACCCCTCCTCGAAATCTGGCCGGATGCCAGGATGCCCGACGGATCGGCCATCACAGTGGCTACGGAATCAGTATGGAGCCAGCAGGTCGACCGAACGGAGTAGCGGAGAAGCGGAGTAGCACACACCCTTCACCGACGACCGACAATCGACTACCTTCTGGGAACACACAGCCCCCGAGGTGGGGTCGGACCGATACCGGGAGGATCGGAGCCACATGCGCATCGCCATTGTCGGGCCCGGTCGGGCGGGCCAATCCATCGCCATTGCAGCAAACGGTGCCGGCCACGACGTGGTCGCCGTTGCTGCCCGAGATACCGAGCGGGCCATCGCCGTCGCTCGACGTTTCGATGCCGTCTCGCTCGCCATTGGCGAGCCGATTCCTTCGGTCGATCTCGTGATCATCGCCGTGAGCGACCATGCCATCGAGACGGTCGCCAGCGTGGTCGCGCCCGTCGCGAGGAATGCCGCGGCGAGCGCCGTCCATCTCTCGGGAGCAACTCCGGTCTCGGCGTTGAGAGCGTTCGGTGACCACGGCGTCACCATCGGGTCCTTTCACCCGCTCCAGACGATGCCGACACCGGAGCTGGGAGCTCGGAGGCTCGCCGGAGCGTGGGTCGCCGTAACCGCGGATGAGCCACTGCGATCGACGCTCTACGATCTCGCCGGGACCATCGGCCTCCACCCGTTTGAGCTCCGCGATGACGACCGGGCGGCCTATCACGCTGCCGCTGCCGCCGCCGCGAACTTCCCGATCTCGGCACTGGCCATTGCCCAACAACTGTTTGGGGCGACGGGTGTGCCATTCGATGCTGCTCGCCCGCTCGTCGACGCGATCGTCGCGAACACCTTCGAATTCGGCCCGCAGAGGTCACTCACCGGTCCGATCGCTCGCGGCGACACGGGGACCGTGAACCTTCAGATCAAAGCGGTCCGGGAGATGACGCCGGATCTCGCGACCGCCTTCGAGTCGATGGTGGACGCGACGGCCGCCGTTGTTGGCTCGTTCAGCGAGGACGGCGTGGAATGAAGACGGTTCGGACGTTCGCGGAGGCGAGGGCGCTGGGTTTGGGTTGCGTCGGACTGGTCCCGACGATGGGGTACCTTCACGAAGGGCACATCAGTCTCGTCGATGCGGCGCGACGCGAGTGCGATACCGTCACCGTCAGCCTCTTCGTCAACCCGCTCCAGTTCGGACCAAACGAGGACCTCGCTTCGTACCCCCGCGATCTCGAACGCGACGCAGCGATGGTCGCTGCAGCCGGAGCCGACGTCCTGTTTGCTCCACAGCTCGCGGAGATGTACCCGGGTGAGCCGCTCACGACCGTCACGGTCGCCCTCGTCACTGCGGGAATGGAGGGAGGACTCCGGCCAGGGCACTTCGATGGTGTCGCCACCGTCGTCGCCAAGCTCTTCGCCGGCGTCGGGCCCGATCGGGCCTACTTCGGCAGGAAGGACGCGCAGCAACTCGTTACCGTCCGCCGTATGACGTCGGATCTATCGTTCCCGACCGTGATCGTTGGGGAGTCCATCGTGCGAGAGTCTGATGGTCTCGCCCTGTCGTCTCGAAACACCTACTTGGATCCGGCTGAACGCACCGCGGCTCGTTCGATCAGCAGAGGAGTTGCTGCCGCTGCCGACGCCGTCCTGGCAGGAGAGCGGTCCGGAAGGCAACTCGAACAGATCGCGGCCGCACCCGTGAACGAAGAGCCGGGCATCGACCTCGACTACGCAACACTGGCGGACCAGGAGACAGCATCGCCACTGAACGACCTCGACCGACCGGCCTTCCTTGCCGTCGCCGCCCGGGTCGGGAGGACGCGGCTGCTCGACAACGTCCACATCGACCGGACTGATGCCGGATGGGTCCCCGACCTGGGCAACCGTCTTGACGTACCTTCGATCCTCTACGAGGAGGCCTAATGCTGCTTGCTATCGACGTGGGAAACACTCAGGTCGCAGTTGGACTGTTCCGAGACGACGAACTCGTCGGCCATTGGCGATTCTCCACGAAGGAGCAGACCACCGACGAGATGCGATGGGAGCTGTTGGGTGTCCTTGCCCTCGACGGCTTCACACCGAGCGACATCGGAGGTGTCGCCGTATCGAGTGTGGTGCCGTCGGTGACCGCGACGATGCGCTGTGTTGCGCCGGCGCTCTCGCATGGCGCAATCCTGGTCGTCGGTCCGGGAATCCGAACCGGCATGTCGATCCTCATCGACAATCCCCGCGAGGTTGGGGCCGACCGGATTGTCAACGCGGTCGCCGCCCGAGAGCGTTACGGGAACCCGTCCATCGTCGTGGATTTCGGAACGTCGACGAACTTCGACGTGATCGGCTCTGACGGTGCCTACATCGGCGGTGTGATCGCACCGGGTCTTGAGATCTCCACTCGGGCGTTGATCTCCGGAACGGCGGCACTCCGACGAGTGGAATTCGTCGCACCGCGGTCTCCGATCGGCAAAGGCACCGTGGAGGCGATCCAGAGCGGGGCGCTCTACGGTCACGCCGGTCTCGTCGACGGGATCATCGAGAGGCTCGTCAACGAAGTCGGTGGTGACGTGACCGTAGTGGCCACCGGCGGTCTTGCCTCTACCATCGTGCCCCACTGCAGCAACGTCGAGACCATTGACGAGTATCTGACGCTCGAGGGATTGCGCATCATCTTCGACCGAAATCAGGAAGACCAATGACCAATGACAAGGCGGGCGAACCGGTCGCCTTCGACAATCCGCTCGTTGCTGCACGGATAGCGAAGCATCAGGAAGCACTGGAAGCCGGCGCCTACCCGTACCGATTCGATCGTACCGACCTCGCCGGAGACCTTCATGAGCGGTTCGTCGACATCGATCCCGGGTCTGAGACCGGTGTTGATGTCACCGTCGCCGGACGACTCATGAACGTGCGCGACATGGGCAGACTCGCCTTCGGTGTGCTCCAGGACGTCTCAGGTCGGATCCAGCTGTTCGTCAGCAAGGCGGTCCTGGGAGGCGAAGACTTTGCCCGGTTCCTCGACCTCGACTCGGGGGATTGGGTCGGGGCGACCGGCGAGGTCATGGCCACGAAGAAGGGCGAGCTCAGCGTCCGTATTTCGTCGTTCGTGTTGCTGTCCAAGGCGCTGCGGCCGCTTCCCGACAAGTGGCACGGGCTGAAGGATATCGAGGCCAGGTCGCGGCGACGTTATGTCGACCTCATGGTGAACGAGGAGTCGCGCAAGACGGCGCTGACGCGAGCGAAGGTGATCTCCGGTCTGCGGCGTCACTTCGAAGACCGGGGGTTCATCGAGGTTGAGACTCCGGTGCTGTTGACGCAGGCGACGGGGGCTACCGCGCGACCGTTTCAGACGCATCACAACGCGCTCGATCTCGACCTCTCGTTGCGTATCGCAACCGAACTGTTCCTGAAGCGGCTGGTCGTTGGAGGGATCGAGCGCGTCTTCGAGATCGGTCGGATCTTCCGGAATGAAGGCATTGACGCCACCCACAACCCAGAGTTCACCATGCTCGAGGCGTATCAAGCATTCGCCGACTACGGCGACATCATGGTGCTGATCGAAGAGGTCGTCGCCTCGGTTGCCGAGGTAGCCGTCGGCACACCCACGCTCACTTACCAGGGTCGCATGCTCGATCTGACGCCGCCGTTCCGCCGGGTGCGGCTCGTGGATCTAGTCGCGGAGATCGTGGGAGAGGACGTATCCCTCGACACGTCGATCGATCGGCTGCGCGCGCTCGCCGGCCGCTACGGGATCGCGGCCGATCCGTCATGGGGAGCGGGTCGCATCATCTTCGAAATCTACGAAGCTGGTGCGGAGTCGACGATCTGGGAACCGACCTTCGTGACGGACTATCCCAAGGAGGTTTCGCCCCTCTCGCGGCTGCACCGCGATGATCCTCGTCTCACGGAACGGTTCGAATTGGTCATCGCCGGTTCGGAGTACGCGAACGCATTCTCGGAGTTGAACGATCCGTTCGATCAGCGGGAGCGCTTCGAAGCCCAGGCCGAAGCGCGAGCCGCAGGCGACGACGAAGCCCATCCGATCGACGAGGACTACCTGCTTGCCCTCGAGTACGGCTTGCCGCCGACCGGCGGCCTCGGGATCGGTGTCGACCGCCTCGTGATGCTTCTCACCGACAGAAAACACATCAGAGAAGTAATCCTGTTCCCAACAATGAGACCAGAGCAGCAGGAAGAAGCAAGACACAAGTAGCAAGTAGCAAGAGGCGACGTCTGTTTCGGTCCTGCTCTACTGCTCTGCTGCTCTGCTGCTCTGCTCGGCTACCCGGCTCCTCAATTCAACCGCGTGCCGCCGCGACCCGATCGAGCAGATAGGAATCGAGGTTCCGTAGCACCGGTGTGAGAGCGCTGTCGGGGATGCGATCCGACGCTTCCTCCGCGACCCGCATGTGTTCCATGGCCTCGTCGATGACCGTCTCGACGTATCCCCCAGCGACCGTGAGTTCGATGACCCGGTCGATCACAGCCCGATCGGTCGGGGCCCCACCGGCGAGCAGTTCACGTATTTCCGCTCCGTCGGGACCATCTGCCGCATACAGCACCGGCAACGTGTAGACACCCTCGCCGATGTCGGAACCGGCCGGTTTGCCGAGGAATACTTCGTCGGCGATGAGGTCGAGGACATCGTCCGTCATCTGGAAGACGAGACCCATCTCCCATGCCCATTCCGAGATGGCTTCCATGTCGTCCGGCGTGGCGGATGCTGTGATCGCACCGAGACGGGCAGATGTGCGGATCAGGCTTGCGGTCTTGCCGCCGATCACCTGGAAGTATCCGTCGGCTCCGTGGTCGAGCCCTCCTGAGAATCGCAACTCTGCCACCTGCCCCTCGCACAAGCGGGCGTAGGTGCGCGCGATCAATGCCACGGCCTCCTCGCCGAGCGGGGCCGCTACTTCGGAAGCCCGTGCGAGCAGGAAATCGCCGGCGAGGATGGCGATCGTGTTCGACCAGTTCTCGTTGACCGAGACCTTGCCACGGCGGGAGTCGGCCTTGTCGATGACGTCGTCGTGGTAGAGGGAACCGACGTGGACCAATTCGACCGATACGCCGGCCTCGACCGGGCCGTCACCGTCGTTGGGGCCGAGTTCCCCGGCGACCTGTGCGAGGAGTGGCCGATATCGCTTTCCACCAGCGCGGAGAAGATGCTGGGCGATATCGGTGAGGAACACATCGTCGGAACGGATCACCTCGAGGAGGCGCCGTTCGACGGCGGCCATTCGCTCCCACACGCGGGGAACGGGGACGAGATCGTTCAGGATGGGGCGATCCACGGGTCTCCAGGGACTTCGGGAATTGGGATGGTAGCCCCGGCGTTGGCCGAAGCATGAGGCAGAGTCACCGGACGAACATCCCGGGCCTACGAGGCACCTCGCCCTATACTTGGCGCGGCGCCCGGGGAACTCGGCGCCGTCGTTACATCGTGAGGTATCGCCTTGTTTGAACGGTTTACCGATAGGGCCCGGAGGGTCGTTGTCCTCGCTCAGGAAGAGGCGCGACTCCTCAACCACAACTACATCGGCACAGAGCACATCCTCCTGGGCCTCATCCACGAAGGGGAGGGCGTCGCCGCTCGCGCCCTTGAGAGCATGGAGATCAGTCTCGAATCCGTCAGGAGTCAGGTCGTCGAAATCATCGGTCAGGGCTCCCAGGCACCAAGCGGACACATTCCGTTCACGCCACGGGCAAAGAAGGTTCTCGAACTGTCGCTTCGCGAGGCCCTCCAGCTCGGTCACAACTACATCGGCACGGAGCACATCCTCCTCGGCCTTATTCGCGAAGGGGAGGGCGTCGCCGCCCAGGTACTCCAGCAACTCGGCGCCGAGCTCCACAAGGTGCGCCAGACGGTCATACAACTGCTCTCGGGTGTCCAAGGTGAGGAAGAGACACCTGCCGGCCACCCCGGTGGGAGTGGACGGAGCGAGTCGAGCGCATCGAGCAGTGGTTCGACCGTGTTGGACCAGTTCGGTCGGAACATGACGCAGCTCGCGCGGGAACGCAAACTCGACCCGGTGATCGGACGAGCGACTGAGATCGATCGTGTCATGCAGGTGCTGTCCAGGAGAACGAAGAACAACCCGGTGCTCGTCGGAGAGCCGGGGGTCGGCAAGACCGCCATCGTTGAAGGGCTCGCGCAACGGATCGTCGACGGCAATGTGCCGGACACGCTCACCGGCAAACATCTCTACACCCTTGATCTGGGCGCACTCGTGGCTGGCTCCCGCTACCGAGGTGACTTCGAGGAACGTTTGAAGAAAGTCCTGAAGGAGATTCGGACGCGGGGCGACATCATCCTGTTCATCGACGAGATCCATACACTCGTCGGCGCTGGTGCTGCCGAGGGAGCGATCGATGCGGCGAGCATTCTCAAGCCGATGCTTGCGCGCGGTGAACTCCAGACGATTGGGGCCACCACGCTGGAGGAATATCGAAAGTACCTCGAGAAGGACTCCGCCCTCGAGCGCCGATTCCAGCCGATCCGGGTTGAAGAGCCGACGATCGCCGACACGATCAAGATCCTTGAGGGGCTTCGGGACTCCTACGAAGATCACCATCGGGTGCGTTTCACCGATCAGGCACTCGTGAATGCGGCGAATCTTGCAGACCGCTACATCGCGGACCGATTCCTGCCTGACAAGGCGATCGACCTCATCGACGAAGCCGGGAGCCGCATGCGTCTGAAGCGCAAGGACCTCCCGCCCGATATCCGAGATATTGACGAGAGGATCGCGAAGTTGCGTGGTGACAAGCGGGACGCCGTTTACGCGCAGCAGTACGAGCGGGCCGTCAAGATTCGCGACCAGGAACGCACGCTGATGACGGAACGTTCTGAGTACGAGGCCCAGGGTGCCGCTGTGGGCGAGGACTACTCGGCGGTCATCGACGACGAGCAGATCGCAGAGGTGCTCGCCCAGTGGACGGGAATCCCCGTCCACCGTCTCACCGAAGAGGAGACCGAACGGCTGCTGCGCATGGAGGACGAACTCCACAAGCGTATCGTCGGACAGCACGACGCCATCCAAGCCGTCTCCAAGGCGATTCGCAGAACTCGCGCCGGTCTCAAGGACCCGAAGCGTCCCGCCGGTTCGTTCATCTTCCTTGGACCCTCGGGTGTCGGTAAGACCGAGTCGGCGAAGGCGCTCACCGATTTCCTGTTCGGCGACGAAGACGCCTTGATCCAGATCGACATGTCCGAGTACATGGAGAAACACGCCGTCAGCAGGCTTGTCGGTTCACCACCCGGATACGTCGGCTACGACGAGGGTGGGCAGCTCACCGAGGCGGTGCGCCGGAAGCCGTTCTCCGTGGTGCTGTTCGACGAGATTGAGAAGGCGCATGCGGACGTCTTCAACATCCTGCTCCAGATTCTCGAGGACGGCCGCCTCACAGACTCGCAGGGCCGCACCGTCGACTTCAAGAACACGGTCATCATCATGACGTCGAATCTCGGGACGGCCGACCTGCGCAAGAAGGCGGTTGGATTCGCGGTTGACGACGTCGACGCCGACTACGACAAGATGCGTGAGAAGGTCGTCGAGTCGCTCAAGAAGCACTTCCGACCCGAGTTCCTCAACCGGATCGACGAGGTGATCGTCTTCCACGAACTGACGCAAGCCGAGGTCAAGGTGATCGTCGACCTACTCGTCGCCCGTGTGCGCAACCAACTCGAGTCGCAAGCCATCGATCTGGCGCTCTCGGATGCGGCCAAGACCCGTCTCGCTGAGAAGGGGTACGACCCGCAGCTCGGCGCTCGACCACTTCGTCGAGCCATCCAGCGGCTGCTCGAGGATCCGCTTTCTGAGCGGGTGCTTCAGCGGGAGTTCCCGGCCGGTTCGACCGTGCTCGTCGACATCGATGAAGAGGACGAGGAGCGTCTGTCGTTCGTGTCAATCGAGACTCCGATCCAGCCCCCGGTAGAGCTAGCCGACAACGAACGCTGACTGCGGCCTCGCCGGGAGCAGATCGGTATCCGGACCGGAGCCGGTCTTCGCTGATGAGTCCCCTTACCGTCTGCCTGTCTCCTGTCTGCTTTTCACTTCCTACGTCGAAACCTTCTACACTTGCCAGTGTTGCGCCCGTTGCCAGGCGCGGAATAGTTTCGACCAAAAGAAAGGGTTCGATCCATGAACGGATTGAAGAAGCGGGGAGTGCTGCTCGCACTGCTCCTCGCGTTTGCACTGATTGTTGCTGCCTGCAGTAGCAGCAGCGACGACACGACACCGACGACGGCTGTCGCCGGCGAAGAGACGACCACGACGGCCGCCGCCGAAGAGACCACGACGACGGCCGCCGCCGCCGAAGAGACGACCACGACGGCCGCCGCGATGGCGTTCGAGGGAGAGCCGATCAAGACCTGCTTGGTGACTGACCTTGCCGGTGTCGACGATCGAAGCTTCAACGCCAGTGCGTGGGCCGGTGTCGAGGCAGCGATGGATGCCGGATTCGCGACGGAGGACTCGTTCTTCCTCGAGTCAACCGATGCGTCCGATTGGCAGCCGAATATCGATCAGATGATCTCGCAGGATTGCCAGCACATCGTGACCGTTGGCTTCGCCCTTGGTGAGGTAACAGCCATCAATGCGCAGGCGAATCCGGACATCATCTTCTCGATGGTCGACAACGTGCTGACCGACGAGAACTTCGCTCCGCTCGCACTGCCAAACGTGCGGGAGCTCGTGTACCAGACCGACCAGGCCGCGTTCGCTGCGGGTTATCTCGCCGCGGGTGTCACTGAGACGGGTGTGCTCTGCACGTACGGCGGCGCCAACTTCCCGACCGTCGCGATCTTTATGGATGGCTTCACACGGGGCGCGGCGCACTACAACGAGGTCAAGGGAACCGACGTGCAGGTGCTCGGTTGGGACGTTGATGCGGCCGATGGGCTGTTCACCGGCAGCTTCACCGACATGGGCCTTGCGCGGAGCACGGCTGAGAGCCTGTTCCAGGAGTCCTGCGACGTCATCATCCCCGTCGGTGGCGCGATCAACCTGCCCGCAGGTGACGCGATCAACGACTCCGGCATCAACGCCGCTCTGGTGGGCACCGACGTCGACGCGTACGTCGCCATGGATGAGCAGTATCAGTCGCTGTGGCTCACCACGGTTGAGAAGGCCCTTGGTCCGCTCGTCACGCTCTCAGTGCAGCAGCAGGCCGAAGACTCATGGACCGCCGGCGCGTACGTCGGCAACCTGGGCAACGATGGAGTCGGGCTTGCCCCGTTCCACGATTGGGATGCCGTCGTCTCCGATGAGCTGAAGGCGGAAGTCGCTCAGCTGCTCCAGGACATCAAGGACGGTGTGATCAAGGCTGACTACGTCCCTGTTGGGTACTAGGTCGAGACCGTCGATCCAGTCGAAAAGCCGAGTGGGCCCCCGCATCTGCGGGGGCCCACTCAGCATTGACGAGCGAAGCCCGTGATTCAGCAACTATGATCCCCCGAGCATCGACTGTGGGAGGTCCGAGTGCAGCTCGAGATGCGTGGGATTACCAAGCAGTTCCCCGGTGTCCTCGCCAATGACGACGTGAACCTCACCGTCGCGCAAGGCGAAACGATCGCGCTGCTTGGTGAGAACGGTGCCGGGAAGACCACGCTGATGAACATCCTCACCGGGCTCTACACCCCGACTTCCGGCCAGGTGCTCATCGACGACAAGCCGCTGGTGATGAACTCGCCACGAGATTCGATCGATGCAGGGATCGGCATGGTTCACCAGCACTTCATGCTGGTTCCGGTATTCACGGTCGCGGAGAATGTCGTTCTCGGCGATGAGCCCACGGAGGCTCTGGGCTGGATCAACAAGGGGAAGGCTCGCGACGACGTACTGGAGATCTCAGGGCGTTACGGGCTCAACGTGGATCCAGACGCGTTGGTCGAAGACCTCCCCGTGGGAATCCAGCAGCGGGTGGAGATCCTCAAGGTTCTCGTCCGCCATGCGGACTTCGTGATCTTCGACGAGCCAACATCGGTCTTGACTCCGACGGAGGTCGAAGGGTTCTTCGAGATCGTCAACGGCCTGAAAGCCGACGGCAAGGGCATCGTGTTCATCAGCCACAAACTTGGTGAGGCACTCGAGATCGCCGACCGGATCGTGATCATGCGTCGCGGGAAGACGGTCGCGGAAGTGCTTCCGGCAGATGTGGACGAAGAGAAGCTTGCCGAGTTGATGGTGGGCCGTCCAGTCGACCTTGTCGTTGACAAGGAAACGGCGAACCCGGGCGACGTAGTGCTCTCCGTCGAGGCTTTGACGGTCCTCGACGACAGGAGCCGATGTGCGGTGAACGGCATGTCGTTCGAGGTCCGGGCTGGTGAGATCGTCGGTATCGCGGGTGTCCAAGGCAACGGGCAGACTGAGCTCGTTGAATCCCTGACCGGGCTCCGCCCCTCGCTCGGCGGGATCGTCAAGCTGAACGGCGAGGACGTCACCATGAAGTCACCCCGCGCGATCCACAAACGCGAGGTCGCGCACGTCCCTGAGGATCGTCAGAAGAGTGGCCTGGTTTTGCCATTCACTGTCGCTGAGAACATCGTTCTGGATTCGTACTACCAGTCACCTATCTCGCGAGGCATCCGGATGAGTTGGCCGTCCGCGAACGAGCGGGCGACGCGTCTCGTCGAGCAATACGATGTCCGCACGCCGGGGATCGACGTCCTCGTCTCCAAGCTGTCCGGCGGCAACCAGCAGAAGGTCATCGTTGCACGGGAATTCGACCGGGATGTCAAGCTCGTGATCGCGTCGCAGCCAACCCGCGGAATCGATGTTGGCTCTATCGAGTACATCCACTCACGCATCGTCGCGGAGCGTGACGAAGGCGCCGCGGTGCTGATCGTTTCTTCCGAGTTGGATGAGATCATGGCCCTGTCGGATCGCATCCTCGTCATGTACGAAGGAGAGATCGCGGGCGAGTTTGACGCGTCCGCTTCGACCACAGAGATTGGAATGGCGATGCTCGGGAGTGGCGGCGAGGCGGAGGCATCATGAACGACCAAGTGCCAGGGGACGGTGACGCGGGAGACAACGGTTACTCATCCTGGTACGCACGAGTAACCGGAGTCGGCAGCTCGATCGGTCAAGCAATCGCTATACCGTTGCTCGCGGTGTTCACTGCGCTCGTCATTGGCGCCTTCATCATTGCCGTGACGGATGTCGACACGCTTCCCCTTTGGGGCAGTGATCCGGGGGAGGCCTTCCGTCTCACCGCCTCAGGTATCTTCGATGCGTTCAAGGCGTTGTTCGTCGGTTCGCTGGGGTCACCAGGGGCCATCAGCGAGACCTTGTTCGCTGCGACGCCGCTGATCCTCGCTGGTCTGGCGGTCGCCATCGGCTTCCAAACCGGTTTGTTCAACATCGGTGTGAATGGCCAGATGCTCATCGGCGGCATGGTCGGTCTGTGGGTGGGATTCTCGATCGATGTTCCCATGATCGTTCACATCCCGCTGGCCATCGGTGCTGCAATGATCGGTGGAGCCCTCTGGGGGGCGATCGCAGGATTCCTCAAAGCGAAGACGGGAGCGCACGAAGTCATTACGACGATCATGTTGAACTTCATCGCAATCTTCCTCGTCGACTACCTGCTTACAACCTCCATCTTCCAGCAGGCGGGGCGGAACGATCCGATCTCACAGGCTGCGAACCCGTCGGCGCAGTTCCCGACACTGATCGGTGGTTACCGTCTCAACATCGGTTTCCTCATTGCCCTCGCGGCAGTAGGCATCGTGTGGTGGCTCATGTACCGGTCGACGATCGGCTTCGAGTTCCGGGCCGTCGGTTTCAATCCAAGCGGAGGGCGTTACGCGGGGATGAACGTCGCCTGGGTATACGTGTCGGTCATGGCCGTCTCGGGTGCGCTTGCCGGGATCGGGGGGGCGAACCAGATTCTCGGTCTCGAGCCGTATCGAGGTATCTCGAACTTTGCGGGAACCATCGGATTCGATGCCATTGCGCTTGCACTACTCGGTCGATCGAACCCGATCGGTGTGCTCCTCGCCGGACTCCTATTCGGTGCGCTGAGAGCCGGTGGCCGTGAGATGCAGGGGGCGGCCGGGATCCCGATCGATCTCGTCTTGGTCCTCCAGGCGCTCATCATCGTGATGATCGCCGCACCTGAGCTGGTGCGAGCGATCTACCGAATTAGGACACCGGAGCAGGAATCTGGGACCACGCTCCCGAGCGGGGGGTGGGGCGGATGACTGCGGAAGCCACTGCCGGGGGCGCTGTTGTGCAGACCAGGGCGACGCCCGCCGAGCGGCGTGCAACGGTTGTCGGTGTCGTACTTGTGCTCCTTGGTGTGTTCGTGTTCTGGATCTTCGGACTCGGCACCGAATCGGGTGCGCAGTCCACGTTCAATCTCTCTCTTCCACGCGAGCGTTTCGAGGGCCTGACCTGGGCGGTCGATTCGAGGTGGCTCGCATTCATCTGCGCTGCCCTCGTGGCATTCCTCGGTGGCTGGGTACTGCGGAAGTCACACATCAAGTGGACGAACCTGGCATTGGCCATCGGCCTTGGCCTGTTTGTGCTTGCCTTCCTGACCTGGGCTGCGTCCGGCAAATCCTTCAACCTCGTCGGAATGCTTCGCTCGACGGTCATTCTTTCGGTGCCGGTCACCTTGGGTGCCCTCACCGGCCTCATGTGCGAGCGAGTTGCGGTCATCAACATCGCGATCGAGGGCCAGCTGTTGACCTCCGCCTTTGTCGGCACCATCGTTGGTTCGGCGTGGGGGATATGGGCAGGGTTGATCGCAGCAATGTTGATCGGTGCTCTTCTCGGGGCTGTCCTTGCCGTCCTGGCGATCAAGTTCCACATGGATCAGATCATCGCCGGCGTCGTGATCAACATCTTCGCCTTGGGCCTCACCTCATTCCTCGCGCGCCGCGTGCTCTCAGAGGCACCGGACCTGAACTCTCCGGGTCGGTTCGCCTCGTTCAAGATCCCCGTGCTCGGAGACATTCCGATCATCGGGCCGATGTTCTTCGACCATGACTTGTTCGTGTACGCCACGTTCATTCTGGTGATTGTCCTGCATTTCGCGTTGTTCTACACGCGGTGGGGGCTCCGGTCGCGATCGGTCGGTGAACATCCCGAGGCAGCAGACACGGTCGGCATCAACGTCTATCGAACCCGGTACACGAATGTGATCCTCGGTGGGTTCATCGCCGGGTTTGGTGGGGCGTTCCTCACGCTCGCTCAGGTGTCACGATTCGAGGAGAACCTCACCGCGGGGATCGGCTTCATCGGACTCGCCGCCATGATCTTCGGACGGTGGATGCCTCTGGGTGTGTTGGGCGCGGGGCTCGTATTCGGATTCGCGCGCGCCCTCCAGCAGAAGCTCGGTATCTTGGGGACACCGATCCCATCGGAGTTCCTTTCGATGACGCCGTACATCGTGACGATCATCGTCGTCGCAGGCGTGGTCGGGCGTGCTCGGCCTCCCGCCGCCGACGGTAAGCCATACATCAAGGGCTGACCCTTCGGTCGGCCGTCATGCTGTGGCGGACGCCTCCGTCGGCGATGTCCAGGTCGAAGTGCTCAGCCCCACGCCCTCAACGGTTCGGCGGCAACGACAAGGGGGTTCTGTGGGGGACCGCCTCCGCTGCTACCCGTCGCTTCCGAAGAAGCGCACTGACTGCAGCGCCAGCTCGTTGAACGGCGGGCGGTCACCGGCCGGTTCGGCCGGATAGGTACTCTTCACTTCGATCGTCAGCTCCTTGGTGCCGAGGCTCGCAATTGGTACGCGCTGCGGATCGTTTGTGTTGAGTAGGCGACTTGAGATCTCAATCGCCAGGTCGTCGGTGGTGATCGTGTAGCCCTGAATCTTGTAGTTCTTCTTGAACCGATCTTCGTCGAAGAGGTTCTGGAGCTCGATCTCGGTGATCCGTACCGGCTGCGCAAAGGAGAACCGCACCCACGCATCGACGCCCCGAGCACCGTCGTCGTTCCAGTCGGTATCGGCATCGCCATCGATCAGATGCTCAGGGTCGTGCCCGTTGAGGTATGAACTCGCTTCGACGGCGGAAGGGAACAGTTCGACAGCGGCCACGGGGATTGTGGTCGCCGATGAAGTGGTCGTTGAGCTCTCTGCGACGTCGCTTCCTCCGCGAAAGACGTTGAAGATCAGCGCAGCGAGTGCCACGAGGAGTACCACGGCGCCGAGTACACCGAGCGCCCGACCCCCCGGTGAGGTTCGGAGATTCGGCGCCGGAGCCACGGGGAGCGGATCCTGGCTCAGTCGGGCGCCGCACTGTTCGCAGTGGCGATTGAAGTCAGGATTGTGCGCCCCACACGAAGGGCATGGAACGGTCGGCATTTCGGAACCAACGGTGTGGGTTGGTGCCACGGGTGCCGGAGTTCTTGGTGCTGGCGGAGGTTGCTGACGGCGCGGTGTTGCCGGCTCTGGTGGGGTCTCTCCGAGTTCGAACGGTTCGAAGAGATCGTCGAAGTCGGGTTTGTCCTGGTCCATCCGTATGCAATCTTCCGAGCGGGGCGTGTTCGGGTATTGTGGCACGAATGTCGTGTACTGCGTTGGTTCGTGTCGCTGAGCCTTGGAGCTTCGGGAATGTCCTCGGGGCCCTGTTCCTCGTTTCGGTGGTTGGGATGATCATCTACTGGGCAATTCGACGCCGCTAGGCCAGCCAACAGCGGACAGCTACAGAGGCGGACAGCGGACAGCGGATAGCCACCAGCCGCCGGCCACCAGCCTGCGGTAGACCATCGCTGCTGCCTGCTGCCTGCTGCTTTCTGTCCCACCCGTTTCCTACGGTGTCGTCCATGACCAACTATCGATGCACCGAATGCTCATACCGGACCAGCCGTTGGATGGGGTTCTGCCCGCAATGCCGCGGTTCGGGAACGCTCCTCGAAGCAGTCGCGGACGGTCGTCTGGTCAGCGCGCCGACACCCATTGGAGACGTCGTCGGCGATCGACTCGACCGTCTTCACACCGGAATCGACGAGTTCGATCGCGTTCTGGGTGGCGGTGTTGTTCCGGGTTCGGTGGCGCTGCTCGGTGGTGCTCCGGGAGTTGGCAAGTCCACGCTCGTTCTAGAGATCGGATCGGCGCTTGCCGAAGCCGGTGTGGGTGTTCTCGTTGCCACCGGCGAAGAGTCGCGGCCTCAGGTGGGGTTGAGAGCACGGCGGATTGGAGCCATCGCAGACGGCCTCTTGATCACCACCGAATCCGGTGTTGAGCAGCTCTGCGACCTCATCCGATCCGGAACGTATCCGCTTGTAGTGATCGATTCGATCCAGACCGTGACTGGTGTCGCAGGAGAGAACGGTGCCGGGAGCACGACCGCAATTCGTGGTTCGGCGGCCCGCTTGATCGCAGCTGCGAAGGAGGCCGATGTCGCGGTTCTCCTTATCGGTCATATTACGAAGGACGGCGCAATCGCCGGTCCGAAGAGCCTCGAGCACATGGTCGATGTCGTTCTTTCGCTGGACGGTGATCCGCATCGAAACCTCCGGTTCCTCCGGGGCATGAAGAATCGATTCGGCTCGGTGAACGAAATCGGGGTATTCGAGATGACGGACCGCGGTCTCGACCCGATGATCGATCCGAGTGCGGTTCTCTCGGGCGGTCGCGACGGAACATCGGCCGGGAGCGTGCTGTTCCCGGCGCTTGACGGGCGACGCTCTCTGATCGTTGAGATTCAGGCTCTCACGGTGCCGACCCGATCTGCACAGCCTCGGCGCAGCGTGAAAGGCCTGCCGGCATCGCGGGTCCACCAGATACTCGCCGCTCTCGAACGACACGGTGGGATCTCGATGGGCGGGCGTGAGGTGTACGTATCCGTGATGGGCGGCCTCTCGATCGGTGAGCCTGCTGCCGATCTGCCAACGGCACTTGCCATCGCATCGGCTGTCACCGGAGTTCCTCTCGGATCGGTTGCCGCATGGGGAGAGGTGGGCCTTACCGGGGAGGTGCGGAGGGTTGAACAGGCAGACCGCCGACGATCTGAGAGTCGCCGGCTCGCTATCAGCCGGGTTGTCGAGGCTGCTGATCGGCGGAATCTCGGTGATGTTCTCAGTGAGTTAGGGATGCGTCCGCCCGACGCCGACACCCGGCGGGGGCTGCGTGTGATTCCCGCGAGGGCTGGTGTGGTCCCTTGATCGGATCCGATCGGTGGCCCGTTGGACTAGCCTGCATCCAGGATGACACCGAAAGCGCTACCACCGCTCGATGTGCTTCGTCGGTTCGCCCCCGGCACGACGCTGAGGGATGCTGCGGAGCTGGTATTTCAGCAGGGGACCGGGATGCTGATGGTGATTGCAGCGAGTCCGGATATCGACGAACTGTGCACCGGCGGATTCAGATTCGTCGATGTGCCGGTTACTGCTCAGCGCATCGCGGAGCTCGCCAAGATGGATGGCGGGATCGTGATCGACGATGCAACGAAGACGATTTCGCGTGCGAACGTGCACTTCATCCCCGATCCAAGGATCCCGACCGACGAGACAGGGACGCGATTCCGGACCGCGGATCGACTTGCCTCGCAGACGGGTCAACCGGTTCTCGCGGTGAGCGAGGAGGGTCGTGATCGCGCTGTCCTCTATGTCGGACAGCAGCGGTTCACTCTTCAGCCCCCGACGGCGCTCTTCGCCGAGGCCAACCACCGGCTCCAATCGCTTGAACGGCTGCGCAGTCGTTTGGACGACGCGGTGGAACGCTTGTCGCTCTACGAGATCGACGACATCGTGACTATGCGGGACGCGGTGAAGGTCATCCAGCGAGCTGCGCTCGTTCTCCGACACGTGGAGCAACTCGAACTCGTGTCGATCGAATTAGGGGACGAAGCCCCGCTCGTGCGCCTGCAGGCGACAGACGTTGCCGACGGAGTTTCCGAATTGGTCGACCTGGTGAACGCCGACTACCAAACGCGAAGGCCGCGTCGCGGTTCATCGGTGAATGCCAGGCTCAGTGAAATGTCGACGGAGGATCTCTATCACACCGCGAGAGTCGGCGATGTGCTTGGTCTTGGTCCCCTCGACCAGGAAGTGACTCCGCGGGGTGTTCGGGCCCTGGCGGCGATTCCGCGGATTCCCGACTCAGTGCGCTATCGGATTCAGAAACGATTCGGAACACATCAACGATTGCTTGCTGCGACGACAGAGGAACTCGACGCGATCGACGGGGTCGGGCCAAAACGCGCATCAAGGATCCGAGCCTATCTGGATCAGGGGAACGGCATCCTCACCCAGCATCTCGAGGACTGATACCTCCGGCCGGTACTGCCGGAGCGGCCGGTACACTCGCGCTTCAGCGACCCCAGGGTGACCTTTGGCGACGAAAGATACTGCCGCGAAGATGACGACCAACAAAGCCTCCGTGAAGAAGGCGGCCGCGAAGCCGGCCCCCGCGAAGAAAGCCTCCGTGAAGAAGGCGGCCGCGAAGCCGGCCCCCGCGAAGCCGGTCCCCGCGAAGAAGGCCCCCGTGAAGAAGGCGGCGAAGAAGGCGGCGGAGAAGGCGGCGGTGGAGCAAACGGTGGCGACGAAGGCTCCCGCGATGCCGCCGGTGGCGCGAAGGCCGAAATTGAATCCCAATCCGTTCACCGTGGGCGACAAGGTTGTCTATCCACACCACGGTGCGGCGACCATCGTCCGCAGGGAGAAGCTCGAGTTCAAGGGCGAGAAGCAGGACTTCTACGTTCTCGAAATCGCAACCGATCAACTCATCGTCAGGGTCCCCGCGGCGTCGGCCATGGAACGCGGCGTCCGTCCCGTGATCTCCAAGTCGAAGTCCCGCCAGGTCTTCCAGACGCTCCGCGGTGAGCCGCAGGAAGCGGGATCCAACTGGAGTCGCTGGTACAAGGTGCTCACGGAGAAGATCAACAGCGGCGACATCTTCCAGGTCGCCGAGGTCATCCGCGATCTCGACTACGCCCAGAAGATCAAGGGAATCTCGCCGGCCCTGAAGCGGATGCTGGCCAAGGCCCGTTTGATCATCATCAGTGAACTGCAGTTCTCGCTCAACATCTCCGAAGAGGAGGCGACGAAACGCCTGGAGCGTGCGCTTCCGAAGGTCGAGATTCCAGAAGAGGACTGACCTCCGACCACGACCGGATACCATTCGGATCATGAACGAGAGCATGCCGATCTGGGGACTCCTGTTGGCCGCAGGCAGGGGAACTCGGTTCGGCCGGAAGAAGCACAACGTCGAAGTCGGTGGAATTCCGATCTGGCAGCAGAGTGAGCGTGCCCTGCTTGACGGCGGTGTCGACCATCTCATTATCGTCGGAGATCTCGACGGTGCCGTACCCGGTGGCGATCGACGCCGCGACTCTGTTGCTTTGGGACTGGCGGCGATCTCTGATCGCGCCGGACTCGTGCTCATCCACGATGTGGCAAGGCCGCTGGTTACCCCAGATCTTGTGCGAAGGGTGATCGACCGTTTGTTGATGGGTGACGTCGCAGGTGTCGTGCCGGCGATCCCGATTCGAGACACGCTCAAGCGGGTTGCAGGTGACATCGTCGTGGAGACGGTGGGTCGTGCCGACCTCGTCGCCGTTCAGACTCCCCAGGGATTCGATCTGGAGACGTTGCGAGCTGCTCACGCTGCATCCGGCACGGATGCCACCGATGACGCCTCGATGGTCGAGGCGATCGGTGGCACGATTGCCATCATTGACGGGGATCCTGCCAATCTCAAGGTGACCTATCCGGAAGACTTGGCAGTGGCGGAGGCGCTACGCTCCCGACATCATGGCTAGCTCACCGGCGAGGATCGGTTGGGGGTTTGATGCCCACCGTTTTGGCGGGAGCGGTCCAATCGTGCTTGCCGGCGTCGTTGTCGATACGACACGAGGCATCGAAGCCACGAGCGACGGAGACGTGGTCGCTCATGCGGTCGCCGATGCACTCCTGGGAGCGCTTGCTCTTGGTGATCTCGGTGCGCACTTTCCGTCTTCCGATCCAGAGATGGAGGGCATCGACTCGATGGAGTTGCTCGTCAGGGTGGTTCGGAAGATCGAGGATCGGGCGCACCTCGTAGGCAACGTCGACGTGACTGTTGTCGCTCAGTCGGTGCGGGTGGGGCCTCACCGCGACGAGATCCGCGATCGGTTGGCGGCGGTGTTGCGCATTGATCGGTCGGCGGTGTCGGTCAAGGCCACGACCACGGACGGTATGGGTTCGGTTGGCAGGGACGAGGGCATCGCCGCTGCCGCTGCGGTCACTCTCTACCGCTGAGCGTCTCCACCATCAGCCCGGGATCATCCGTGAAGATGCCGGTGATCCCCGCGTCCGCGAGCGCGATGGCATCACCGGGGTCGTTCACCGTCCATACAAGCACAGCGAGATCTCCCGCCGCCTCAACGATCCGCTCGGCGTCGCCCAGAGTCCGTGCCAGGGCGAGATTCGCCGACACGTGGCCCTTCTCGCGCGCTTGTGTGAACACGACAACGGGGTCGAGCCACGGCATAGTGAGCAGCCCGGTTCGGATGGCCGGGTTGAGGCCCTTCACGGTGTCGAGCGTTTGGGTATTGAACGAAGACACGAGAATGCGATCGCCCGTGTCGTGATCGTCGATCCACTGGACAACCGCAGCGGCGAGACGATGCGTTGGGTCGTAGTCGGGTTGGCCGTACGCATTCTTGATCTCGATGTTGAGAAGGGCGATTGGACCGAGCGCATCCCAGGCCTCGTCGAGGGTCGGGACCCAGGGCGTCGTTGCTCTGATCTCACTGAAATCGAGTTCGACGAACGGTGCTGCTTCGGGTGCCGGGCGATCGTCGTGGAAGATCACGATGGCGCCGTCCCGGCTTCTGCGGACGTCAAGTTCGATGCCATCGGCGCCTTGGTCGACAGCAAGCGCGTACGCCTCAATAGTGTTCGCACGCACGTGCGTCGAAGCCCCCCGATGTCCGTAGATGAGCATGAATCCATCATAGGAATGGAGTGGACAGTGGACAGCCGACAGCCGACAGCGTGGAGCCGACGGTGGGACCGCTAGCCACCTTCGTTTGGTTTCTGGCTGTGCTCTGTCGTCTGTCTGCAGTCCGTTCACCGCTGCACACGCGTGCCCTCCGTTACCATCCATCGCAATGAGGCTCTACAACACGCTCGGACGGGAGTTCGCCGAACTCACGCCGCGCGACGAAGGCAAGATCGGGATGTACGTCTGCGGAGCAACCGTGCAGTCGGCTCCGCATCTCGGGCACGGTCGTTCCGCGGTCGTCTTCGACGTCATCCGTCGGTATCTCGAGTGGCTCGGGTACGAGGTCACCTACGTTCGCAACGTCACGGACGTCGACGACAAGATCATCGACGCGGCGATCGACGAAGGGGTGACGACGACTACGATCGTCGAACGTGCCTACGCCGCGTTCGACGAGGCGCACCGGAGACTCGGCGTCAGAGAACCCACCGTCGAGCCATGGGCTACGCATCACATCGACGAGATGCTGGAACTGGTCGGTCAGCTCCTTGAGACAGGTCATGCCTATGCGATTGACGGGGACGTCTACTTCTCGGTCAGGTCCTATCCGGAGTACGGCAAGCTCTCCCGCCATGATCCGAACGACCTCCGATCTGGGGCACGAGTCGACCCCGATGAACGGAAGCGGGATCCACTCGATTTCGCCCTCTGGAAGGCGGCCAAGCCGGGGGAGCCGTCATGGAAGGCACCCTGGGGTGCCGGGCGCCCCGGGTGGCACATCGAGTGCTCGGCCATGGCTCGCAAGTACCTTGGTGACGGGTTCGACATCCACGCGGGAGGCCACGATCTGATCTTCCCCCATCACGAGAACGAGATTGCGCAGTCCGAGGCCGCAGCGGGCGCACCGTTTGCGACCTACTGGCTCCACAACGGAATGATGAATCTGGAAGGCCAGAAGATGTCGAAGTCAACGGGTCATGTCGTTGACCTGCTCGAGGCCCTCGACGTTCACCGGCCGACGGCAGTCCGTCTCGTGTATCTGCGAACGCACTACCGCAAGCCTCTTGACTTCTCCGAGGATGGTCTCACGGACGCCGAAGCGGCTCTTGACCGCCTCTGGGGATTCCGACGACGTACGCCGGGTCCGGTCGAAGACACACCCGATGAGGAGATGCTCGCACGCTTCCGGTTAACGATGGATGAAGACTTCGACGTCGCCGGAGGTCTTGGGGTTCTCTTTGACCTGGTTCGCGAGGGCAATCGGCGTCTTGATGCCGCCGAGGGTGCCGGCACCTTGGTTGCCGCGTATGACGAGATCGTCGCGGTGCTCGGACTCGGCGAGGAGACTCCCGATCTTGGGGATCTCGGAACGGAGATCGCATCCATCGCTGAGAGGTACGGTGCATCGTCTGGGACTATCGACGACCTCCTTGAGACGCGAGACCGAGCTCGTTCGGAGCGGGATTGGGCATCGTCGGACGGGATTCGAGACGACCTGGCAACAATCGGTATCGTGGTGGAGGATGCGCCTGATGGCTCGCGCTGGCATCGGGGATAGGATTGAAGGCTTCCACGCCGTTGCCGCTGCAGTCAAGGCTGGGCGAGCGAAGACCGTGCGAATGGAGAAGCGGCGTCTCAGCCAGTCTCCGTACGCGGCGCTCGCCGATGAGGCTCGATCTTTCGGATCCCGCGTCGAGCTTGTCGACGACGTGCGCGACACCGCTCTGACGTCTGCTCCGCAGGGTGTTGTCGCCGTGTGTCGGCCGAAAGAGGTTGTCTCCCTGGATGAAGCCGTCGCGGCGACCGATCCAGCCGCGCTCCTCGTGTTCGACCACCTCGAGGATCAGCGCAATCTCGGTGCCTCGATTCGATCGGCCATCGCTGCCGGCGTGAGAGCCGTCGTCGTCCCGCGGCGACGGTCCACGCCGATCGGTGCCGCCGCATTCAAGGCAGCTGCAGGGACGTTGGAGGAAGTCGCCCTCGTGGAGGTGTCATCCGTTCCCGAGGCACTCCGCAGGTTGAAACAGCTCGGTGTCTGGTGTGTCGGTCTCGATGGGGCAGGGGAGCGGTCCTTGTTTGGGTTTGATCTGCTGGCCGAACCGGTTGCGCTGGTGGTCGGCGCCGAGGGGAAGGGTCTGCATCGGTTGACTGCCGATCGCTGCGACGCCATCGTGCGGATCCCCCACGCTGGACCTGCCGAGAGCCTCAACGCCTCCGTGGCGACTGCGCTCGCTGTGTTTGAGGTCTCCAGGGCCCGCGGCTGGGTATCCTGACGCCAACGCCGGGTTAGCTCAGTTGGTAGAGCATCTCTCTTGTAAAGAGAAGGTCATCGGTTCGAATCCGATACCCGGCTCCGAAGAGAACCCTTGGGAGACAATGCTTTCCCAAGGGTTTCTCTGTTTTCTCGCCGGCGTGATAGCGGGTTTGGTCCGCATCTGGTCCGCATCGTGACCGAAAACTCGGCTCACGCTGTCGCCTTCCTGGCTGCTGTGAATGCTGCGTCGAGGGCGTCTGTCACCTTGCTGCGGTCCTCTGGGTAGAGGTGTCCGTAGCGATCCATCGTGATCACAATGGAACCATGCCCCAGGTGTTCCTGTATGACTTTGGGGTGCGCTCCTTGGGCGATGAGGATGGACGCTGCGGTGTGCCGCAGATCATGGATTCTCAGTTTCGGGTCGAGGTGCGCGACTTCACGTGCCGGTGCCCAGACACGGCGGCGGAAGTTCGACCAGTCCATCGGTCCGCCTGCTGAATTCGTGAAGACAAGTGCGTCGGGTTCCGGCGGTACGTGTTCGAGGTGTGCGGCGATCATGGCGGCGAGGAACGTCGGGATTGGAACCGTCCGGGTCTTGCCGTTCTTCGGCAGGCTGAAGACCTTGGAGCCGTGCACGTTGGTCGCTGATTCTGCGATGACGAGTTCCCGGCGGAGGAGGTTCACTCGGCCCCGCCGTAGCGCCGTCGCTTCGCCTTGTCGGATGCCTGCGTAGGCGCAGTGTGTAGATGAGGGCTTCGTGTTCGTCGGGGATAGCGTCGGCAAGTCGTTGGACCTGATCGGGGGAGAGGTGCAGCATCTCCTTGCGTTCCGAGCGCGGAAGTGACGCCCCCTCTACCGGGTTGTTGGGCAGCATCCTGTTGCGCATTACTGCCTTGAATGTCTGAGACAGGAGGCCGTGTGCCTTTCGGATGGTCAATGGCGAGAGGCCTACTTCATGCAACGTGGTGATCCGCTGTTCTACGTCGATGGCTCGAATGTCTCTGAGCCGGGCCCCACCGAAGCATGGGAGTATCCGCGAGTTGAACAGCGACTCGTATGTTTCGAGCGTCTTCGGCCTCAGGTGGGTCTTGGTGTCGAGCCACGTCTTTGCCCACTCCCCATACGGTGTGGCTTGCAGCGTGGGGTCGATCCATTCGCCGGTTTGGGTTTTGTATTCGACGGCCTTGCGGTGTCTGGTGGCGTCGCTCTTGCGTGTGAAGGTGCCGGCGGATCGTTCCCGACCTGTGGTGGGGTCTCGCTAGAGGATCTGCCATTTGTTGCGGTGTTTGCGAATGCGTGCCATGTCACGTTTCCTTTGATTCGTTGCGAAGCGGGGTTGTGTGACTGGCGCTTTTGCCGATCCAGTCGGGTTTCTCGCCGGTCACCCGTTCGTATGCCTTCCGGCTGTCGCGCATGAACTGTGCCGGGTCGTCGTACCGCCTCTGTTTCGCGCCCGTGCGGTGGTCGTTCCAGATCGCTCTGGCCTCTTCCCACGAGCATCCGGATCGGTGTCTGGCGGCGAAGACGGCAAGGTCGGAGGTGTCTTCGGTCAACGATCGGCGACTCTTTGGTTCGTCCCGGAGCATCTCGTCACGCACTTGGACGTACCGGTCGGCGACTTCCTCCTTCGTGGCGCTCAGTGGCAGGTCGAGTTCAATCCTCCTACTGGCCTTGGGTCGTGGCCATGGCTCGACCTTTCGCGCCTTGATTCCGACGGCGGCGGGAGGGCGGTCGGCGAGTATGGATGTGGTCGCGGCTGCCTCAGTCCAGTCGTAGCGTGCGGCAACCCCGTGCGCGGCGTCGGCAAGGCCGGCCAGGTCACCTTCGGCGACGTAGCGGAGGAGTTGGGTGCCGTCGCTGTAGCCGGGGAGGCGGCTCAGGGTTGAGCGGTCGGAGAGTCTCGCGTCGTCTAGTGCCTCTTCGGCGACGGCGATCCTGCCGAGGCGGGGGTCGGTCCAATCGCCGCGGGACATGTCAGTGTCGACGGTCGCAGCGAACAGGTCGGCGTCGGCCTTGCGGGTGAACGTCTTGTAGCGTTGGCGCCGGTCGGGTCCCCGATACCCGACACGCCAGGCGTGGCCCTTGTCCTTTGGTGTCTTTTCTACCCATGCCACGATGCAACCTGCTCGAATCAGCCAACTCGCGATGCCTCTACGGCGATTGTGCCACCCGGGAGTGACACGCGTCGGCGATACGGTCTTCGATCCACGCCTCGACGTCGACCCATCGGTAGCGGATGTGTCGGCCGACTCGGAAGCCGACGGGCCCTTCTCCTCGGCAGCGCCACGCGTAGAGGGTCTTGATCGGGACGTCGAGGAAGTCGGCGAGTTCTTCTGCGGTGAGGAGACGGTCGTTGCTGTTGTTCATGGTCGGATCATGCGGGTCGACCCTTTCAACAGAGTGCTATTTCGTTGCCATTTTCGATGTTCTCTGTTTTCGGGTGTAGCTGGCAGTGAGGCGTTCTCGAGTCCGCTGACGTTGTCTCTGACCTGCAGTTGGAGGGTTTCTGACAGGGTCCCTGACAGGGTTGTTGACACTCTGCTGAGAGGGTTCGGCGCGGCCGGCCGGCCAGGGAAATGCTGTTCGATCTCGTTCCGGTTGGTCCGTTGACGGTTGGAGGGTTATTGACAGGCCTTTCATCTCGACGTCGCCGGGTTCGCGGGTGTGATCGTCGCAACTGACCCTTGGCACAGGATTGGCGCAGGGTTGGCGGATCCTTGGCGGTTGGTCGGGACGGCCCAGGAACGCGGGTCGATGGGATTTCTTTCGAATACTCGAGAACGCTGCGAGAAGCGTTGCGGCGCAACGAATTCCGGGGCTCGGGCGACTCTGACGCGATTCGGTTGACAGGGTCACTGACACTCTGCTGAGAGGGTGGTCGTGTCTATTCCGCAGGAATGAACCACACGACCGACTTCCGGGACTTTGGAGTTCTCGCTGGCAGCGAAGAACCCGGATTCTCCGTGGAGAGTCCGGATATCGATGCTCGGCTAACTCTGTGCCAAGGGTCATTCTCCACAATCCGTCACATGAACCGGATCCGACCGAAACCCGCCACGTCGAACCGTCCCCGCGGGCAGAACAGCCCTCGCGAGCGTCGCGTCAACCCTGTCACCGAGTTCGCGCGCGAACCCTGTCAAATACCACACGCACCTGCAACAAGTTGCCCGATGTACACATGTGCACATAGCAGGTGGCGCTGATGGACATGGATAGGGGCACGTTGGCGAGGATCGACCGCAGGCTGCTTGCTGGCCTGGGTGACGATGAGGCGTACCGGACGCTGCGGGTGCCGGCTACTGGAGCGAAGTGGTCGACGTGGAAGCGGTACTGCAATTCTGTGGGGGTCTCGATGGGTCGAGCCGTCACCATGCTTGTCGATCGAGAGCTCGTCGGCGTGTTCGGTGACGTCATCGGTGACGAGGAGCCGGTGTTTGCTCAACGGGCAGCAGAAGAGCTGGCGATTCGAGAGGCCAAGATCGCAATCCGAGAGCGTGAGGTCGATGCGGATGAACAGCGGATGCGCGAGCGGGGTGAGCGACTGCGACGTTGGGAGGATGCACTTGAGGCCCGAGAGCAACAGGCTGAAACTGTGTCAAACCTCACGTCACCTCACTCGACGGGTCGCGCCAAGATCGGACGCAACGAACGCTGCCCCTGCGGGTCAGGCCTCAAGTACAGGCACTGCCACGGCCTGGCCGGCCGCCGAACATAGTGAATCTCCTATGTCAAGGTGCTGGCGGTTATGAATGGGCATCCGACTCGCTGTCAGAAACCACTAGCAGGTAGGTTAGGGGTCGTTCTCGAAGGGTCCGCAGTCTCCTCCCCCGCCTGCGGGCCCTTCATCATGCTTGGCTCATATTGCCGAACATGGGTGGGCGGTGGCGCTATGCCCACAACCGTTGAAAGTGGAAGCCACTCGGTGGTTGGGGGCAATCGGACGAGTCCTTGGTTGGTCCCGATGGAGATGGAGGCCTCTGGTGCGATTTCGAGGATTGTGGGATCGGGGTTCGGTGAGGACCGGTTTCGGTGTGAGGCTGTTCACCGATACGGCTTCGGGTGAGAACCCCAGTTCCGCGGAGTTGTTGCGACGGTAGCCACCGGGAAGAGACCATCGGAATGTCAGGGGCGGGGAGAGCGGTTCACTTATCGCGGTACCGAAATCGAGCATTGTGAGCCGCGGTACCTGCAGCGATATACGCAACGGCGTCGTCTCTCCCGAGCGTTCGGCCAGCAAGCGAGTCGCGGTCGGGATCGCTGGCTCTGAACTCCTCGATGAAGACGACGATCCGTGCCACGGCACCATCGAGATCGGGAGCGAATTCGTCGGAGAGAACCGCGAGGACGTTGTTGTCGATCGATCCGGCTTCGGTCTGTTCTACGAGTGCAACCGGCAGTGCCTCAACGGTCATGCCGGTCGGAAGATGTCGGTCGGTGATGACAAAGCAGTCCACGGCGTCGCCGTCGGGTGCGAGTGTCTCTGGGATGAACCCGTAGGGGAAGGGATAGGTCGCACCCACCTGCTCCGTGCACTTGATCGATAGGGTCGCCTCGTCGTAGTGGTGTTTGATGTCCGATCCGGCTTCGTTCTCGATGAAGACGGTGACGAGGTTGCTTAGGTGCGGCATGCATCACTTGTGGAATGGCGGGTGTACACCCCCGATCGTACACACTTCGCTGGGGAGGAGGTCTGGCGGGCTTCAGGCTCGGTTGGCGAACCGCCTTCGGGATCGTTCTCGCCGTGGCGATGGTCGTCCTCGTCCTTTGGGTTTGGGACGAGGCGAATCGGACTGCCAAATACACCAGTCCTGACCCCTGCGCCTACTCGCGTCGAGGGCCTGTCGAGTGGTTCCCGAACCCTCTCTTGTAGACGGAGTCGTAGCGACAGACAGCCGCCCATAGCGGCACATATGGGCTACCTAAGATTGGGAGTGTACGTCGTGCTCGACGGGCGTACGTTTGGGCTTGGACGGTCCACACGGGGTCTCTCAGTCTCTGAGGGCAGGGGTATGCGGAGATGCGTTCATGTGGCGTCGACTCGTCGCATTCGGGGTAGCTGCAATCCTGGTGGTCGTCGGATGCTCCCCAAGCGACGACACCGCCGTTGAAGGGGTGTGGATCGGGGGCTACGAGTGGGTTGGCAACCGAGAACCGGGCGTGCGATCCGTCAGCTGCGAAAGGGTCGTTTCGTTCGCGTCGAAGAGGGAATGGCACGACGCCCACGAGATCGTTGCCTCGCCGAACCAAACCAGTCGTTGAGTCCCGGTGAACGATTGGTATGGGCGCTTCCCAGCGCTGAACTGCTTCCCGCATCGCAAGGTTCCGCGACCACGCATTCCTGTGGCACCCGTTGTTGGTCAGCGTCGGTCAGCCGACGTAGGTGTCCATCACGGTGACCGGCGATGGGCTTTCGTCCTCGTCGATGGCTTCGAGCGTGATCCACAGGCGTGGGTAGTCGCGGCGGGCTACGCCGGACCAGAGGACGACGTCGTCGGCTGCGGTGAAGGTGCCGGCCGAAACGTGGATGGAGCCCCGGCTCAGCCACAGTTCGTAGACATATCCGTCGGGGGCCGGGTCGAGTCCGTTGATCTCCAGGACCATTCGTGTGCCGTTGTGTGTCTGCCACCCATCGATGGTGCCCATGGCGATGGGGGCCTCATCGGTGCCAGCGATGTCGACCGTCCAATCAGGAGCGTCGCCGCGCGAAACGACGACGGCAACAACGAGCACCAGCGCGGCGGCAACCGCTGTCACACCGGCCATCGTCCGACGCGGCCAACTCGTGGGTTTCTGCGGATTCGCGGTTCCCCGGAGGAGCATCGCCACCTGCTCACCGAGTTCGGGAGACGGTTCCTCCCACACTGCGGGTTCGGCGATCGCCGTTCGCCCGGCGTCGAGATCTGCGAGGCGAGCCCGGCACGCGACGCATCCCGCCAGGTGGAGGCGGGTGTCATCGTCCTGGTGTCCTGCCAGATACGCAGCCCGGAATTCGTCGCACTTCATGCGGTGGCCTCCTTGAGGTGTGAGAGCAGCCGTGCCATGCGGCGGTGCGCCCGATGCGAGCGCGACTTCACCGTCCCGATCGGAATTCCGAGCCGCTCCGCGGTTTCTTCGTGGGTGAGGCCGAGGTAGTGGGTCGCCCGGAGAATGACCTGTTCATCGTCGGGGACCTGGTCGAGGGCGAGGCGGACTTGCCAGGTTTCCCATGTCGCCTCGAACGACGGAGGGAGCACGGCCACCTCCGGCTCTTCGTCGGCCGCCAGGTGGCGGCGTTCGCGCCGATACAGATCGACGGCGACTCGTCGGGCGATGGCGTAGAGCCACGGACCCGGTTCGCGGTTGGGATCGAATCGACCCGCGGCTCGCCAGGCCCGAAGAAACGTCTGCTGCACCGCTTCTTCCGCCAGACTCCGGTCACCGAGGGCTTGATAGGCCACCGAGAACACGGGCTTCCCGTACACGTCATAGAGTTCGCGTACGGCGTTGGGATCACCGCTGTGAAACCGTTTCATCATGCGTGCGCTCATGGTCCTGCCCATTCGGTGGATCGGGCTCGGGCCGTCTGACCCGAGCCCGATTCTGGCACTGTCCTCAGCGGATCACTTCACCGGCGGGGGAGATCACGTACCAGACATCGTTGACGCCTTGTCCGGCGACGTCACCCGGCGCGGTGTCGGCGGCGAAGTAGTAGAGCGGCCAGCCGTTGTAGGTCACCTGCTGACCACCATCGGTGCGAGGGCTCGTGCCGAGCAGCGCGGCGTCCAACGAACCGCTCACGACAGCCTCGCCTTCGAGCGGAGGCCACGCTGTGGCGCACTGGTCGTAGCAGGTGCTCTCCCCGCCATCGTCGGGGATGAACACGTAGAGCGTGAACCCATTCTCGTCGACGGCGATCTCTCCCAATGCTGAGTCGGCGGCGGCAAGCACGGTAACGGTCTCGACCGGGGCGACCGTCGTGGCGGTCTGTGCTGTAGTAGTGGTGGTCTGCGCAGCGGTCGTGGTTGTCGTGTCCGCGGCGTCATCGCCGGTGCTGCATGCTGCGGCCACCAGGGTCAGAACTAGGACTGCCATTGTGGCTCTCTTCCACACGAGATCTTCCTCCTCTTTTCGGTGTCAACCGACAGTACGGACAGAACCCGAATCCGGTTCTCGACGATCGCGAGACCGATCCGCGCCGGGATGTCCTGCGGTATCGCGGATGGGGGTCTCGGTCTCGCTGGGTGGCTCTTGTCGGCCGGTCGGTTGGGTGGTTGTGGACGCGCCGGTGCGGAGACTCGGGTCTTCCCGGTCTCCGCACCCTGGGCGTCCCTGCCAATCGGCAGCGACCCGACCGATTCCGAATCAGTCGTCGTCGGAACCGTCGTGGTCGACTTTGAATTCGGCCCTCGTCCTGAGACGTCCGTCCTCGATCTCAGCCTTGACTTCGAGCTCCGTGCCATCGTTCCGGAATTCGAGTTCGATCTCACGAGCGCTCATTTCGGTCTTGGTCTCCGTCCAGCTACCGGCGATGTCGACACTGACGAGAGAGAGGACACCGTCCTTCACCGCCACCGTCACGCTGCCGGCCGGCGACGCATCGATCACGTGCACACCATCCGGGATCGACACCGGACCGTCGATGGTGGTAATGGTCGTCGAGTCAGCGTCGGAGTCGTTGGCCGAGTCGTCGCTGTCATCGATCGTCGTCGATGTCGTGTTCGGCATCGTGGTACTCGTCGCCGAATCGTCAGCGAGACCGTCGCTGCGGTCGATCGTGGTCGACGTCGCGGCTTCGGGCATCGTGGTACTGGTCGTCGAGTCGTCGTCGGTGGTCCGCTCCACGGCCGCCGAAGCGATTCCCACGGTTGCGAGCAAGGCGATGACCAAGAGTGCGGGCAGGAGGATTGTCTTCAACATGTGTCCGTTCCTTTCTGTGAACGAAGACGACACTGTGCCTGACCCCGATAACGAAGCATCAGCCCACGGTTAAGCCACGGCAAGTTCTGTCGCAGGCAATGCGAGCGCCGCAGGAGGCATGTGCCGAGTCCAACGGCCGAGATCAGGCGACTTCGGAAGCCTCGGCCCAGTTCTCGCGGGCTTCGTTGGCGGCGGCGAGCGCGACGAGAAGTGCTGCGGTGGGGTCGGCCCACCACCAGCCGACGTACGCGTTGAGGGCAAGGCCCGACAGCGTCGCCGTGGACAAGATCCCGTCCAGGAACGTCATCGTCGCTTCGGACCGCAGCGGAGCCGAATCCAGAGCATCCGCCGTGCGGCGTTTCATAGCTGCGAGACCGAACATGACGAGGGCGGTGACCGCGAGATACGCGATCCCCCAGGGAGATTCTCCAGCGATTCTCCTTGACACCAGATCACGTACCGCTCCTACCGCGAGGACGATCGACAGGACGGCGAACGCACCAGCCGTCAACCGGAGCGCAAGCCGGGTTCGGCCCGAGTCGTCGGCGTCGTGGCTGGGCAGCAGGTGCCAGACGACAACGCCTGACGCGAACACCTCAACAATGGAGACCATGCCGAAACCCACAAGGGCGAGTGAGGCGGCCGCGAGGCCGAGCGAGATTGTGAGCACCGCCTCGCCAACATTCCACCCGATCGTCGCATACTCAAGGCGAAGACCACGACGCTGAAGACCCGGCCGATCCAGTGTGGAATGACTCATAGGATCACATCACCCAACAGCAATGAGACTCGCCGAACCGCGGCAAAGCCGCGAACTCGACAACGGGGGTCATGGGTCCGCTCACTCGGAGAACGGTATCTTCGAGTGTGTCGGTACCGATCCTTCGAAGGCAGAGACAACACACCGTGGCCCAGAACCCGCCCATATCGGCACGTATGGGCGTCGGCGATTCAGTGGAGCTGAGGTGCCGTCGAGGCGATAGAGTTGCAGACATGGATGTTGCTCTGCTCTACTTCGACGGTTGCCCCAACCATCACGCCACGCTGACGTTGCTCGAAGCCCTGCTCTCTGAGGCTGGGTGGGATGGGGATGTTGGGCTCATCAACGTTGATTCCCAGAGGCGAGCCGAAGAACTGAGCTTTCGAGGTTCACCGACGGTATGGATCGACGGCGATGACCCATTCCTCGACACTGAAGGACCCGTCGGTCTGAGTTGCCGCATCTATGCAACCGGCGAGGGTTACCGAGGCACCCCACCAGAACCTGAACTCAGGGCGGCAATCGCACGCAGCCTCGGTAGATGAAGACCCCCTTGACACAAAGAGGCTTCGATATGGGTGGGCCCTTTAGGGACAGATCTCGGACGGAAGCAGTTCCTCGGGCTGTGAGCCAAGGGAGTGGCCATTGGTGGCAACTCCCTCTCCGAGCACGGTGTCGAGGAGTCGGCTCTCGACTTCGCCGTAGTCGGTGTCAACGTGCATCCAGACCAGAATGTTGCCGGTCGCCCACCACGCATTCTTACCCCAGAACAGATCGTCGTACTCACTGTCGGGCAGTGCGCCCTCTCCCACCTGATCGACCCGATCCGACTCGGACGTGAACTCGTAGACGAGTACCTCGTGTCCATTGAGGCACACCAACCAATTGTCACTGACTGTTCCCTCGTGGCCCGAATACGGGGATTCGGAGACCGACACCTCTACGCCCTCAGCGGCGAGGTCGGAGGTAAGACCGTCAACACCTGGACCCGCTAATCCGTCAGCAGGTGGCATTGTTGTCGATGTGGGCGAGCATGCCGCAGCAAGGAAGGCAAACATTGCGGCGAGATGTAACACACGGTTCACGACGGAGAGGCTAGGTCGCTCCATACATGTCCGGCATTCTGTACGGTGTGGCGAGATAGCCAACCGGACGCATATGTGCCGCGATATGGGCGGTCAAGTCGCCAATCCTCTGAATGGCCTTCGTCGACTCCTGCTACGCCATCGATCGCGGAGGCGTGGGTCGGAGGTGATACTGTGCGGAGATGGTGTCGATTCGCCGATGGGCACTCGCTTCCAGCGTCCTTGGTCTTGTCACGCTCGGTATCTACGTCGCCGCTCTCTTGGTCGAAGGGAACAACACAGCTATCGAAGTCGCACCGTGGGCGGTGGCAATGGCTTTGGCCTCGATTCTGGCGTTGGTGGGAGCCATGACGAGCAGCAGCGGTGTCGCCAGATTCACGCTGCTGGCAGCCACGATCCTCTTTGGACTTCTCGGAATGCTGGCCATATTCACCATCGGAATTCTGTTCGTGGGTGCCGCGATCATGTCGGCGGTTGAGGTCGTAGGACTCTCACAGAGAGGGTCGGCATCGACAGGGTAGAAACCAGTTCACCACCGGAGGCACCGACCATACCCGACACTATGCATGGCTGGATCACGCACGCATATGTGCCGTTATGGGCGGGAGGTTATCGCTCTTGGATGTGGTCGCGCCACGAGTGTTGGGGTTGGTACCCGAGCATGGATCGTGCCTTGTCAATTGCGAGAAGTGTTTCGTGACCGTTTACGGGCCGAGTGGTGGGAACCATCGGGTAGACCTCAGTGAGGAGGTCGCTGCTAGGCCGAGTCATGCAGGTGTCGGATGCCGCGATAAGGAATGCTTCTGCGCCCTGCGCTGGTGCAGACAGAGAGCAATGGACAGCATGGGCGACATCTCGGGCGTCGACGTAGCCCCACAGGTTCCATGCACGTATGGTTGGATCGTCCCACCACGACGGGAAACGTTTGTAGTCGATTTCGGTCATGATGTTGGATATCCGCAGCCCAGTGAAAGGGATGCCTGTCCAGCGGCTGAATTGCGCTGCGATTTCTTCGCCTACCAGTTTCGATAGTGCGTAGTGGAACTCAGGGAGACGGGGGTGATCCTCATCGATTGGCGCATACCTGGGTTGCTCACGGACAAATGGCAACCCAATCAGAGTTTCAGATGACGCCCACACAACCCTCTTGACCTTGTGTTGAACGGCGGCACTGAATACGTTGTATGTCGACATTGTGTTGATACGGAACGTCTCCCCGTCGGGGACAACCTTCGGTGCAGGTATGGCCGCTAGGTGGACGACTGCATCGAACCCGGCAAGCGCCTCGATGGTTTGTCCAAGGTCCGTGAGGTCGACAATCAACGTGGGATCGTCGGGACTCCTCGACGTCGCAACGTCGATATTCAGGACTTCGAGTCCTTGTGCCTGAAGATCGTGGACGACGGCCATGCCGGCCTTACCGCTGCCACCCGTGACTGCCACGCGCTCGATATCCATTGCTGCCCTCCGATCTGGGACTTCGTCGTCGACGATCGGCATGGTTGCGCCAAATCGAACAGCAGGCAAGTTCACAACCACTTCAGTCGCGCGAGCCAACTTCAATGGGGGCGTATTCCCTGGCTGTAGATGCTTCATGAATTGATAGAACTCAGCGACCCACCCGCCCATATGTGCCTGATTGATGCTTGGGGTGGGTGTTGCGACGAGTTCGTAGCATCTGGGGTGCCGGCTGGCAGGCTCGCTAGGTGCCTGCTGCCCGTCCGGGTTGGTTTTCTATCGAAGTGCTTGTTGGTCGGTGTCCCTGCTGGGGTGTGGCTCGGAAGAGGCGAGAACACTATCGACCCGAATCAGGAGTGCCCACCTCGGTTCCGCCGTTTCGAGGAAAGGCATTGCTATGACGATGATCGGGATCGATCCGCACAAAGCGACCCATACCGCGGTCGCTGTTGGCGACAACGAGGAGGTGCTCGGCGAGTTCACGCTCCGGGCGTCGAGCCGCCAGGTTCGCCGTCTCCGGGAGTGGGCTGACGGGTTCACAAAACGCGAGTGGGCGGTCGAGTCCGCGAACGGCCTCGGCTATCTGATTGGCCACCACCTCGTCGGAGCTGGCGAGACCGTGTTCGATGTGCCGCCGATGCTTGCATCACGGGTCCGAGTGTTGGGTTCGGGCCGGTCCCAGAAGAACGATCCGAACGACGCCCGATCGATAGCGATCGCCGCGTTGCGGTCGGACCGGTTGGCGGTGGTCCGCCCCGATGATCACTCCCGTGTGTTGCGTCTGTTGGTGAAACGGCATCGGGATATGGCCAGGCTGCGGGCCAAACACGCCAGCCGCCTCCACGCGTTGCTCGGTGAGCTCTGTCCGGGTGGTGTTGCGTCGCCGATCAGTGTGGGCAAGGCAAACCGGCTGATCGACCGTGTCACGGTCGATGACGAGGTGACCCGCCATCGGGTCCTCATCGTCCGAGAGATCGTCGCCGACATCGCCCGACTCGACGAGACGCTGGCCGCATCCAAACGCCGGGTCACTACAGCCGTCTCAGCGTCGGGAACGACACTGACCGACGTCGTGGGGATCGGCCCGATCTGTGCGGCGATCATCATTGGATACGGCGGCGACGTGACCAGGTTCCCAGCCAAGGGACACTACGCGACCTACAACGGCACCGCACCGATCGACGCGTCATCCGGAGACAACACGAGGCACCGTCTCAACACGAGAGGGAACCGCAGACTCAACCACGCTATCCACATCGCAGCCGTCACCCAGCTTCGTCACGACACCGAAGGCCGCGTCTACTACGACCGCAAGATCACCGAAGGGAAGACAACGAAGGAAGCCATCCGGGCGTTGAAACGGCGCATCTCCGACGTCGTCTACCGCCACCTCATCGCCGACACCCACCGGCCCCGCATCGACTGAACAACAAGGCGGGCCCGGGAGGACAACCAGGAACGTCTCTGTAGTCCAGCGTGGCCGACTCGCATCCTGATTCACCGGCTCTTCGGACTAGGTCACTTCCCGGACCCGACACCAACACTACGCCAACCCAGACCCGGCGTCACGGGATCGACCCCACGCGCCCAAAACAGTCTCGAAAAGACCCCCTTGACACAAAGAGGCTTCGATATGGGCGGGTTCAGTTGCCGCCGAGAGTTCCGTGCGTGACGAGTATTCTGCTCGGGACTGAATGATCGGGTGCACAGGCCAGGGGCGCTCGTCAGTTGCTCGACGGCCTACAGGAAGCTGGCGGTGAGCAGCAACACTGCGGAGGTCGTCAAGAGCACTGGGCAGATCTTGAACCAGATCACCGCGGTCCGAGCGCCGGTAGCTGCGGTCAGAACCGCCAAGCCGACGAGCAACCCTGCTCCGGCGCGATAGACCCACGCCGCTACGGAGGTTTCGCTTCCTGCCAGTGTTGCCGCCACCACGATTGCGGCAAGGCCCCACATGGTGAAGGCCTCTGCGAGCCACTCCTGGGTCAGGATGCGCCGGTTGTCGGGCTCGATCGGGGCGAATCCGGCAATCACCTGCCGCGTTGGGATGGCGTGTGCCACTCCCCAAACGGCGACAAGCGCCGCCGCCACATAGGCAAGCACCGAAGTCATACCGGCATGTTCCCACGATCGCGGGGCGTTGAGAAGTCGGTGTTCTTGGCGGGCGAGAAAGACCGAACTGCCCAGGTGTTCTCCACGTAGCTCGCCCTGACCGGACATGCCCGGCTTCGTGGCCGCCCATTTGTGCCGATGTGGGCGGCTCTTGTCCGTACAATTTCTCGTTGTGAACCAGCATGATCGTTACCAACTCGATGGAGTCCTGGACGCCGTGACATTCGTCGTCGGACAGGGTGTTGTTGGTGTCTACCAATACGGTTCGGCAGTACTCGGCGGACTACGCACACACAGTGACATCGATGTATTCGTTCTCCTCGACCGGAGAACTCGCCTCGATGAGCGACGATCTCTGGTCGAGGCAATCATGCCAATCTCTGGTCGGCGAGGGACCCGGATCTCGGGACGTCCGATTGAGCTGACGATGGCCTTCCAGGGTGAAATCCGACCGTGGCGGCGGCACCCTCGTCGGGAGTTCCAGTACGGTGAGTGGCTTCGTGACGACTACGAGTCCGGCTTCGTTCCACAGCCAGTCAGCGACCCTGACCTTGCGCCTTTGATCGCAACACTGCTGACTGCATCAAAGGCGCTTGTTGGTCCGCCAGTTGCGACGCTGCTCGATCCTGTCCCATACGATGATCTCGTCAGCGCAATGCGCGGCGGGGTTCCAGGTTTGCTCGACGAACTTGACGAGGACACGACCAACGTCTTGCTCACGTTGGCAAGAATCGCCTACACGATCTCGCAGGGAAGCATCGTCACCAAAGACGAAGCAGCGGCCTGGGCGCTCACCGGGCTACCCGATGACTTTCGAGAACCGCTCGCACACGCACGATTGGCCTATCTCGGAGAAGCCAACCAGAGCCATGGCGATTGCGTTGTGAGTCCGTACCAAACGGCAATCCACCTCATCCATCAGATGATTGATCCACCGCCAGATGACCCGCCAGCCAACCGCCAATAACCGACATTATGGGCGGTTCAGTCAGACGTTTGAGACTCCTTTCACTGCTGACTCGAACAGGCGAAGAGCCGATGCTCGATTGTCGCCGTTGTCGGACTGTCGACGGGAGGAATCGCGACGCTTTCCATCGAGGGCGTCGCTACTCGTGTGTCGGTGGTGTCTCATGGTGCACCGCATCGCGGCAACCCGGCCGGGAGGAGGCCAAATGCGCTGTGACCCACGGCTCGCATCGCCAGAAGTGTCCGGTATGAAAGGTTTGCGGTCGGTCAGCGGGATCGGAGTCCGGCCCCAATGCTGCGGGAGTGGGTCGGCTTCAGCTCGGTCTTGCCGGGTGGTACTGCCACACCGTGGACGCCACCGTCATGTCCACCGCTCCACGGGCCGTCAGCGGCCGACACTGCCGGAATCTCACATTGGTACATCCGCAATGTCCTGCAGTACCGAATACTTCACACGTGATCGCAAACGAAAGGAAAGATCATCATGAGACGAATCGTTCTACTGGCCGTCGTGGCCCTACTCGCTGTTGCGGCGATCGCCCCCGCAGCCGTTGCTGCCGAAGAAGGCAACTTCGACCTGACGGTGAAGCACCGCATCAACGGCAACCCCCTCGGCCTCGAACGTCAGCTCCCGGTTGACGTGTACGTCGACGGTGGCCTCGCTATCGAAGACTTCATGTTGTCGGACACGGTGAAGACCCAGCTCCCCGCCGGCGACTACTACATCGAGGTGAAGCTCGCCAACACCGACACGGTTGTACTGAAACTTCAGACGGGCGAAGTGCCCGAGGGCGCGAACGTCGAGATCATCGCCAAGCGCTTTGGCCAAGACATCGGTCTCAAGGTGAAAGTCAAGTAGCACCGACCCATCCATGACAGCAGCGGGCTCCGGATACCTTGTCCGGTGCCCGCTGCTTCACATCCAGGCGAATCCCTATCAGGCCCTCGAAGACGCCTACCACGCCGCACTGGCACCCGTCATCTCCCGAACTCCGGCCGCCCAATTCTGCGGTGAACTGGGGTGGAAATGCAGCCTCCGGCGCGCACTGCCACGATGACGCACCGCCGCCTGTGACTCAAGCCGAAACTCGTGTGATTCCTGTTCAATGTGTCCGGACCAACGTGCAGGCCAGCGCCCGAACGACGCTTCTTGACAAACGCGTCGGGAGTGAACCGTCAGCCGGGGCAAGAACGACGCTTCTGTCCCAATGCGCCTGGATCAACGTGCCGGCCAGTGCCCGTACGACGCTCTCGATGAGGAGCGTGGCACCATGGAATGGGCGGGTCCGGGTGCCATGCCGGGAGTGTCGACGTCTCAGATCGGCGCGACTCGGACCCCATGTTACGCTCTGCTCTGAAGCGTGCCGAAGGAGCAGAACGGTGGCCACAACCCGCACGGAGCGGTTCCGGGACAAGGTTGCGATCGTGACCGGCGCGGCCCGCGGCATCGGGCGGCGGACCGCGCTCGACTTTGCCGCTGAGGGCGCAAAGGTCGTTGCCACCGACATCGTCGCCGATGAGTTGGAGGAACTCGGAGATGAGATCGGGGTCTCTGGGGGCACATGTCTGGCCCACCGGTGCGACATCTCCGACCGCAGCGCAGTCGATGGCCTCATCGACGCCGCCTGCAGGGAATACGGCTCGGTTCACATACTGATCAACAATGCCGGGTTCCTCATCGCGGGGACCATCGAGGAGACCTCCGACGAGTTGATTGAGCGGACTATCGACGTCAATCTCAAAGGCGTGCTTTATGCGATCCGCGCGGTTACTCCCGTCATGAAGATGAACGGATACGGCCGCATCGTCAACGTTGCCTCGATCACCGGAAAGAGCGGTGATAACAGCACGATCTTCGCCTACGGTGCATCGAAAGGGGCCGTGATCTCGCTGACACGCTCGGTTGCTCGCGAACTTGGGCCCGCGGGGATCACCTGCAACTCCATTGCCCCCCATGCGGTCATGACGCCGATGATGGAGTACTGGGACCAGGCGAAAAGGGAAGCGATCGCGGCCATGATCCCGGTCCGCCGCTTGGGAACCGTCGAGGACATGTCCAGCTTGCTGCGCTTCCTGGCATCCGATGAGTCGTCATTCATAAACGGGGAAACGGTCAACATCAACGGTGGCTACTACATGGACTGACGCCGGCCGAGAACGACCCGGCCCTCGTATCCTCCATAAGCACAATGCTGCCGACTCCTACGAATTGAGGGGTTGCATGAGTGACAAGCGATTCTTGATCTTTGACCTGGGGGCCAGCAGCGGTCGGTCCATCGTGGCCTCGGTCTCCGATGACAGATTCAAGATGGTCGAAACCTACCGCTTCGACAATGGTCCCGTGCTCGCCATCGACACGCTCTATTGGGATGCGCTTCGCCTCTTCTCTGAGGTGAAGCAGGGGCTGCTGGCGAGCCTCGGTCGATTCGGTTCGGTGGAGTCACTCGCTATCGACACTTGGGGCTGCGATTTCGCCCTCCTCGACAGCCATGGTCGTCTGATCGGGAACCCGGTGACGTACCGAGATGTCAGGCGCCACGAGCGCGGTGCAGAGCTGCACAAGATCATGCCAGAAGAGGAGCTCTTCTCCCTGGCGGGGGCACCCCTCGATCGCATCATGAGCATCTACCAGCTGTTCTCATTTCAGTACGACGGGGCGACCGAATATGAGCGGGCCAGCCACTTCCTCATGATTCCCGATCTCCTCAACTACATGCTCACGGGCGAGATGGCGAACGAGTTCACCAACGCCACGATGAGCCTTCTGGTCGACCAGCAGAACCGAATCTGGGAGTCGCGGATACTCGACCGGTTCGGATTCGATCGCAGTTGGTTCGGTGAACTACTCGAGGCCGGCACAACGCTTGGGAGCGTCGAACCAAGGGTGGGCGCCGACCTCGGGATAGAGCCGGTGCGGGTGGTCGTTCCGGCAACTCACGACACCGCAAGTGCGGTAGCCGGGATCCCGGTATCCGGTCATATCACGCCCGGATCCTGGGCGTTTATCAGCATGGGTACGTGGTGTATCTGCGGCGCAGAGACTTCGGCTCCGGTTATCTCGGAAGCAACTCGGTTGGCCGGCTTCGGGAATGAAGGAGGCGCCGAGGGCAAGAACTTGCTCGTGCGCAACCTGGTTGGACTCTGGATCATTCAGGAATGCCGTGCCAGATGGCAGAAGGACATGCACCGCGAGATCTCCTGGTCCGAGATCGTCGACGCTGCCACGAAAGCCTCGCCCTTCCGCTCGTACATCGATGTCGATGATCCCCGCTTCGGCATGGCCCAGGCAGACATGGCGGGCGTCGCGCAGGACTTCTGTAGAGAGACGAAGCAACCCGTGCCGGAGTCGATAGGTGAGATCGCTAGATGTGTGTACGAGAGTCTTGCTATGAAGTTTCGCGGCACGCTCTTGAGCCTCGAGGAACTGACCGGCGTCCCGATCGAAGTCTTACATCTGGTCGGTGGTGGGATCCAGAACAAGCTTCTGTGTGAGTGGGCGGCCAATGCGGTAGGCATACCGGTTGTTGCCGGACCGACTGAGACAACATCGGTTGGCAACCTGATCTTCCAGATGAAGAACGCCGGTGTGGTGTCGTCTGTTGCGGAAGGGCGGGATATGTGCAGACAGTCTTTCGAACTGGACCACTACGAACCGGCTGGATCTGACATGTGGAGAGCCGAGTTCGTAAGGTACATGGACGTAGTCAGAATGAAGGACGGCTGATGCAGTCACCGCGAGTCTTCCTCGTGCTGGACAACTGTTTCGCGATCAAGAGGTGGGTGCGGCCGCGAGATTGGATGCGAGTGGGGCGCGAAATCGGCTTCACGCACATGGAGGCCAGCGCCGACAACGAGATCGACGCCCTCTACTCCGATGAGCGCTATATGGCGGAATGGGCGGAAGAGGCGAAGGCTGCTCAAGCGGAGACGGGTGTCCGGCTGGCCAACTTCTACTCCGGATACCAAACCTACAGGACAGTCGGGCTTGCTCACCACGATGCGGGAATGCGGAAACGGCTTGTCGACAAGTGGCTGAAGAGGATGGTCGACCTGGCGGACGATCTCGAAGCGGGGCTGGGTTTTCATATCTTCGCCTACACGGATGAGGTTCTCCAGGATCCGAAGAAGCATGCAGATGTAACCGATCTCATCATCGACCAGCTTCAGGAGGTCGCCGAGTATGCCCGAGACCGCGTCCAGGTCAGTATCGAGCAGATGTACTCCCCGCACCAACCTCCGTGGACGATCGCGGGGACGGTTGACTTCCTCGAACGGGTCTACCGACCGAGCGGTGCCCCCGCCTACGTCACCATCGATTTCGGCCATCAGATCGGGCAAACGAGATACCGCAGGCCCGCAATGGCAGACTTGGCGACGGCGATTGCCAGGGCTGAGGCAGGCAAGTCGACGGCCGATATGTGGATGGGCCCGGAGAAGGCCTACGCCCTTCTCGATCGGATTGCAGGCCAAGAATTGTCCGATGCCGATAGGCATTCCCTAGCCCGGGAACTTGAAGAGGCAGCGGCCGCCTTCCCGTACCTATTCGCCGAAGAACGTGACGGCGACCTCTACGCATGGATCGAGGACGTCGGCCGCTACTCACCGATCATGCACCTTCAGCAAACCGATGGCGTGCACTCCGGACATCGTGCTTTCACGCCCGAGACCAACAAAGACGGGATCGTTAAACCCGATGAGGTGCTCGCCGCACTGGCCAGGAGTTTTGCTCTGCCTGCCGAAGAAGGGATGCCGCCGCCGGTCGAAGACGTCTATCTCTCTCTCGAGGTCTTCGCCGCTACTGCGGAGACCAACAGGCAAGTCATCGAGAAGCTCACGCAGTCCTATGAGTACTGGCGGGAGTGCGTGCCCCAGGACGGGATGCTGCTCAGCGAGCTAGTGGCGACTCCTGGAGACTCAGCAACGTGACGGAGCAGATACCGTCAGAGATGCTCGCGGTGCGTCTGTCTGGAACGGGCTTTGAGAACCTGTCGATCGATCGTGTTCCCGTGCCCGACGTCGGGTCCAACCAGGTTCTGTGCCGAGTCCAGGCTTCCAGCGTCTGCTCTTCGAATCTCAAGCTCATTTCTCAGGGAAGCAGCCATAGCCTCATCAACGGTTGGGACATGTCGCGCTACCCCCTCACACTCGGCGAAGAAGCCTCTCTCACCATCGTCCGGGTTGGTGAGTCGCTCCACCACCAGTACCGGGAAGGGCAGAGGGTCGCGATTCAACCGGCGGTGGATCTTCCGCCGATCAACCATCGGGAGCGCTACACCAACCACGCAGAGGGGATGACCAAGGCGTCAGTTGGCTACACGCTCGGTGGCATGCTGGCCGAGTACTTCCTTGTCCCCGAGGAGGTAATCGAAGGCCGCTGTCTGCTGCCCCTTCCTGATGACGACCTCCCGTGCTTTGCTGTTTCCCTCGCCGAACCGATCGCCTGCGCCCACAGATCACAGGAGCAGCATGTCCATCTCCTCAAGGACAGTCCTGTAGCGCCGCGCGTACCGCACCTCGGGCTGCTCCGGGGCGGTACAACTGTGATCATCGGGGCCGGAACGATCGGGCGGATGCATGCGGAGCTGGCGCTGCGATTCGGCCCCAAGAACCTGATAATCTCTGCAAAGGGTGACACAGCCAGGCGCAAAGTGACCGGGTCCCTTGCTGCCAAGGCTCGACGGCACGGTGTGAACCTCCACGTGATCGATCCCCGTGTGTTGTCGGAGTCGGTGTTTCGGATCTCGAAGTCCGGAGCCGACGACGTCATTGTTGCCGTCGGATCACGGTCCGTGCAGCAGGAGGCGTTCCACCTCCTGAACCGCGGTGGTGTGGTGAATCTGTTCGGCGGCTTGCCTCGAGGACATCACCTGCTCGAACTCGATAGCCTTGATATCCACTACCGGGAGACTCGAGTTGTCGGATCGAGTGGTGGTGACCCCTGGGACATGAGGAACACTCTCGATCTGCTCGCTTCGGACAAATTCGATGCCGGGAATTACGTATACGGTGTTGGAGGACTTGAGCACACGATCGAGATCCTCGAGCGCATGAAACGAGAGCGGATGAACGGGCGTGCGATCGTGTACCCCCACGCTGGCGTGACGGAGTTCAGGAAGGTCGACTACTGGAGTGGCGAACTCGAGCGGGAGTTCCTCGGCCGGGCGGGCAAATAGGGCGCGGTCGACATGCGGCCTTCTGCTTGCACACCTCGTGAAGCGACGCTTTCGACAAGGGAAGCGCAGGTTCGGGAGATCCCGCTGATCGACCCTCGGCGGATCGCACGTAGCGACTCGCCAGCCTCGAACCTGTCCCACAACTCGGCCTTCTCCGACTCCGAGAACCGTTCCACAACCACACCTCCGAAACGAGACAACAACCCTCGTCGAAAGTGATGCAACGGCCCCCTGAAATCGCAGCCGATATGAGCGGGGCAGCTGTGTTGCGGAGTGAGAGCGTCGACCTCGCTGTTCCGAGTCCATCCGTTCTGGGACACTTCGTAGGGGGCGGCTCCACACGATTGTGGGTGATCGTCTTCAGGGTCGACGCAAGGATCAGGGAGTATTGTTGACGCATGGCCACGGATCTCAACGCAGATCAGATCGCCCGGTTCCTGTCGGAGCATCCACAGTGGGTGCTTGAGGGTGCCTCGATACGACGAGAGTTCATCTTCGATGACTTCAAGCAAGCCCTGGGATTCGTCGTACGGATCGGTGCAGCATCCGAAGTCGCCGATCATCACCCAGACATCGATATCCGCTGGAATAGGGTGACATGTCTTCTCTCGACACACTCGGAACGTGCCCTGACATCGAGAGATCTCGCCCTGGCTGCGAAGTTCGACACATTCTCCTGAACCACCCCGGCATTAACTGATCACACCAACCCGCCAGGGACAACGTCCCCGGTTGTCACACCTAGGGAGCAGACCGGTGCCGCTGCGGGCGGCCTACTCGTTGTCGGCGGTATTCGTTCCCCGACCGTGTTTCCAATATCCGCGTGCGGTGACCATTTGACGGGCCAACCCGCGATCCTCGAACAAGTGGCGTCGAACTCGGTGCATCGCAGCCGCCTCGCCAGCTGCCCATACCCGCGTGCCGGCGTCGAGACGTGAGCGGACTACAGCCGCCATGAGGGCGCTTCCGGGGACCGTACCGTGAGACCAATCACACCACTCGATGGTCGCACGGGGATGGTCGGGCAGGGAGAGCCTCGAATCGGGGTGTGCGATCTCGATGATGGTCTGCACCTCAGTCTCGACGGGTATGGCCTCGAGCAGCTGACTGATCGCAGGAATAGCGGACTCGTCACCGGCCAACAGAAATCGGGTGGCCCTGGTGTCGATCGAATAGCCTCGGCCGGGCCCTGAGACACCTGCCGGATCGCCGGCCACAGCCGACCCAGCCCATTCGGATGCGGCCCCTCCGCTATGGATAACGATGTCGAGATTCAGCTCGAGCGCCTCCGCCTCAACGCGCTGAGGTGTGAATGTCCGGATCGTGGGACGCCTTCCGTCGGACAGCAAGAACTCGTTGCCGTTCCAGATCGGTATGACGAGGGTTTCTGTCTCCGGCGCGGGAAGCAACAACCGCACACTGGCCGCAGCGAGGTCAACGCTGAATCCCTTCAACGCCTGTCCAGTGAGCGCTACCCGAGCCATGTACGGCGTCAGGAACTCGACCCGACGAACGACCACGCGGCGAAACGCCGGTGGTTCTCGCCTGACCCGTATGAGTCCGTCACTGATCTCCGGTGGACTCATTGTGAATCGAGCATCGTCTCTCCTGAGTTGGACCACTACACGCTGCGCAGACGCACGATCGAACGCTAGCCGCAATGGGCGTGACTATCGGACTTCACTCCGAGCGATCAGCAATACGGAGCACGCATATGTGCCGATATGGGCGACCGTTTGGGATGCTGCCCCGACCGCTCTCCGCTGCCAATTCGACGGTCGCTGAAGAGCGCACCCTGCGGCCAAACCGGATTGAAGATCTCCGCCCGATGAGCCATCCCACCGCAGGATGCACTGCCATCACTCTAGACCCAGAAACCCGGAGTCCATCCGTCCATATGTGCCGTTATGCGTAGGCGCTATGGATGTGGTCTTAGGATCACGTGCACTGCGTGATATCCGACTATGGCGGTCAAGAGAAGGTCCTCGGCTCCGTCGGGAGTCAAGGCTCGGGCTTCGCAGTCCGGCGCTTCGAATGCGGGGCATCGACTGAAGAAGATTGCAAAGCCATCTGGCGCATACCTCGGGTACAGGTCCTTGACGGTTCCTGTTGGGAAGGTCAGTTGCCTGAGGCCGCTGCCGTCAGGGCGCATTGCGTGAATGGCGATCGCCTGATCTTGGTGTGTTTCCGGCTGGACGCTCTGGAAGACAATCCACTTGCCGTCTGGCGACCAATCCGGACGCGCTCCAAAGCCCCACTCCGTGAGCTGCCGCAATTCCCGCCCTTCAATGGTTGCAGCGAAGATTGCGGTCTGGTTGTCAGGCCCCATCCCCTGGAGGACGATCCGGCTGCCATCGGGACTGAACCGCATGAAGGTGGTCTCGGTCAGTCCCTCGAAGTCGTCTGATTGACAGCCGGGGAACTCGAGGATTCTTCGGATCTCCCCCGTAGCGACCTCAACCATTCCGACGTAGCAGAGACCCTGTGGGAAATGGTCGGTTGCGTCGTCGGCCGCGTCAAATCCGATTGACCGCCCGTCGGGTGACCATGCAGGAGAACCGTGACCCAGACACGGATTCAGGCAGTTGGTCACCGCCCGTTCCTTTGTACCGTCAACGCGTACCATCCAAATTTCACCGGTGTTGTTTGGCAGCGTGTAGTCGTACGCCAAGGTCGTTCCATCGGGTGACCAATCGGGATGCCAACGGTTGCCTGGTCCACCCGGGATGCGATGAAGATCCGAGCCATCGCTACGCATCAAACCAAGGTCGGTGCCGGACGAGTACAAACCCTGGAATGCAAACCACGCCCCAGAGTCGTCGATGGCTCCAAAGGTCGTCGAGGTAGCATCAGCGACTGACGTCACCGTGGCGGGGTCAGAAGTGGTTGTGCCAGTGCCTCCCGAGCACGACACCGCTAAGAGCGACGCTGCGAAAAGTGGCAGCAACCTCTTCTTGGCAGCCATGTGGACGGCTCTCCTCCGAAAATCGCAGGTGAGCGGTCGCGAGGCACGGAGCCGCCGACAGTCGAGCGTGGACTCGTAGCGACCGGGTCCCAACCCGCCTCTGCAAGAGAGTGTATGACGCTCCACAACGCCGGTCAATACCCTCAACGAACCCGGCCTGGACGCTCAACGACAGCGCATATCCGGCAATATGTTCGGCTGACACACGGGAGTCAACTTGCCGCGTCAGCGCCCAGAAGGCCCCTCGGTTTGCTCTCAACGCGTGGCGGATCGCCGGTCGCCGCCTGGGGGAGTCCGACGCGTTCGACTGGTTCAGAGGATGGCTCACGCCCCTCCGCTCCCAACCGACGTCTCACGACATCAAACGCCCAGCAACCCGACACTTCGCGACACCAACCGCTCATCCATCCATGCCCAAGCATCGACGTTTGCCGAATGCGGGCGGTGGGGTTGTGGGTGTGGCGGAAGCGGGTTCCATTGCGACAGTTCTCCGTTAGGTCATGTAGCGGGCGTCATGCGGTGGCTGACCGGTCCGCATTTGGTCCGCGAGACGATGAGAAACAGGGCGAATCGGTAGGAGACGCTACAAGGTCAGAACCCTTGGTGTGAAAGGCGTTCTGGCCGGAAAGCCATACAAGGCTGAATCGCAGCAACGGTCTTGTAGAGAGAAGGTCATCGGTTCGAATCCGATACCCGGCTCTGCTCTCGATCGATTATGCCTACGTTCACACCTGCTGTGATTTCAGGCACAACCGACGGACGTGGATCGTCGATCCGGTGATCGATCGCTGCAAACGGCGTGAATCGTCAGGGCATGACTGAATCATTTGTCAACATCTACCGACGATGGACTCTATCGCTGGACGTCGATTCGGTTGACCATTCGGAGTGGACCGATCGCCCGAGGAGGATCAGTGGACTACGTCGTGAATCTACATGTGGACGTCGATGACGAGGCGGCCCGTGCCGTCGCCTCTATGGATTGCCCTTCCGGGTCGTTCAAGGGCGAGGGGCGAGCGACGATCGGTCAGAACGACCTCAACGGCCATTTCGGCGGTGATCTCGCCAGTGCGCGCGCCTTGCGTGCCCTCGAGGCCGACCTGATGGAGCATGTCCACGAGCAGATCGACCGCTGCACCGACGTCGGGTAGCGATCGGGCGGGCGATGGCTCCGAATCGCCGCTCCGCAACTGCGGGGAACGGGCCGTGCGTGGAGCGAAATCCACGGTTCTGGCACGCCCCCTGGATACGCTTCGCTCATGGTGTCCGATCGGGACCGAGAGGTTCTCGACTTTGAGGGCTCGTGGTGGCTGTTTCCCGGACCGAAGGATCGGGACATTCGCGAGTACCTCGACATGAGTGCGACCCGCTACTACAAGGCGGTTCGTCGCCTCATCGATGACGGTGATGCGCTCGCGTACGCACCGATGACGGTGCGGCGGCTGCGTCGTATGCGCAACGATCGGCTCGAGCAAATCGCTCGCCGGACCGGGACCACCCCTTGAGCGACGGACAGGCTGAACCCCGATTCCGTGAGGACTCCGGCGAGCTGGTTCGTCGAGTCGGTATCTACTCCTGGTCGACGATCGGCGCAGTAATCCTGATCCTGTTCGCCGGCTTCATCCTCATCGAAGGGCGGGTCATCTTCGCTCCACTGTTCATCGCTCTGGTCATGGTGTTGGTGCTGAACCCGTTTGTCACCGCTCTCCAACATCGCGGAATCCACCGACTTATCGGTGCGGCCATGGCGTTCCTCGGGCTACTCGCGGCGCTCGTGGCGATTGGGCTCGTCGTGATACCCAACATCGCCGACCAGGCGCGCGGGTTCACGACCGAGTTTCCGCTCCTCTATGACCGACTCATCGAGCAGGTCGTCACGTTAGGAGATCGATTCGGTCTCGACCCCTCGCTTTGGTCCTACGAACAGGTTCTCGAGTACCTCAATGATCCCCAGAACCAAGACACGATCCTGTCGATCGTGTTCGATCGCCTCGGGACAGTGACGACCGGCATATTCGAGTTCATCCTGGTGTTCCTCCTCGGTCCGGTGGTCGCCTTCTACGTGCTGATCGACCTTCCGAACGTGCAACACCGACTGCTCGAGATGGTCCCGGAACGTAGCAGGGCCGAGGTGGCCTACGTAGGGCGTCGGCTCAATAGCGCAGTGGGCGGGTTCCTCCGAGGGCAGCTTGTGGTAGCGATCATCGTGGGAGTGATGCTCAGCGTTGGCTACTGGCTCATCGACTTGCCGTTCTGGATGCTGATTGGGATGGTCGGTGGAGTTCTCAATATCGTTCCATTCCTGGGTCCGTGGGTGGGAGGCATCCTCGGGGTCGCCATCGCTCTGACCACGGCCGACTTCTCGACGGCGGTTTGGGCTGTCGTCGTCGCGGTGGTTGTCCAGCAGATCGACAACAACTTCGTCAGCCCAAGTGTTCTCCGTGCCACGGTGCGTCTCCACCCGGCTGTGACGCTTCTGGTGCTCGTCCTGGCCGGAGCCCTGGCCGGATTCTGGGGGATCGTCATCGCCGTTCCCCTCGTCGCTGGGCTGAAGATCATCTCGGGCTACTGGTGGCGAACGAGGATCCTCGAGCAGACACCACGCGAGGCAGCCGAGTCGATGTCCATTGAGCCGCCACAACGCAAGTTCTGGACTCGAGAGATCCAAGCTGTGGTTGCCCCGGCCGAGGATCCTGACGGCGACCGAGATGACTCGTAGCGCATGCCTGAGCAATTCCGGTTGACCGTCTGGTCATGATCGATCTCGCCGTTCTCACGTTGGTGATTCTCTTGGTGGTCCGCGGATGGATGCGCGGCATGGTTCGGGAGGCCATCGACGTTGGATCACTCGTGCTCGCCGCAGTTCTTGCTTTCAGACTCGCGCCGATGGCCGGGCACCTGCTCTCGGACCTCATCAACCTTGCACCAGGGCCCGCGCGCGTGGTCGGAGGCGCCGTTCTTTTCATTGCCATCTCGGTCGGGGCCGCCATTCTCGGCTCCGTGATCCATCGGTCGATCAAGCACCTGCCGGGTCTCACCACGCTCAATCGAATCGGTGGAGCGGCCCTCGGCGTGGCATACGCGGCCGTGCTCATCGTCATCGCGGTCACCTTGATGTCAGCCGCGCCGATGCCGGCTGCGGCGGCCGATGAAGTGGAACGCTCCGAGGTCGTCGCTTTCATCGTGGAACCAGGCGGCGTTGCGCAACAAGCCATGGGCATCGTGTCGGGTGACCGGGCTCTCCAATCGATGATCTGGATTCGGGGCGCCGTGGACGAATGGGCGATCGGTCCGCGCATCACCGATGTGACGCTCCCTGGCACCGACGCCGGAAGCGGCGTTCATGCCTCGGCTGGTAACGCACTCCTTCTTCACGAGAAGATCAATCGAGATCGGGCCGAGGCGGGTCTTGACCCGCTTGTCTGGTCGGAATCGATGAGCCTCGTGGCGGTGACGCGTGCTTTCGGCGTCTACCAGTCCGGTTCGTTCGCGGCAGCGTCACCGATCGCGGATCGACTCTCTGACGTCGGCATTTCGCCAACGATTGCTGACGAATACCTGTTGCTTGCTCCAACGGCCGAGGGTCTTGCCGAGGCGGCGAATACCGGAGAGGGATTCGCCGCCGTCGGCATCGGAGTGGTGGATGGTCCTGTCGGGCTCATTGCCGTGATTGTGCTGACCGGCTGAGCCCGAGGAGACCACTACTGCTTGGTGTCGTCCTCGTCGTCGAACGGATCGACGATGGTGTCCACCTCGTCTGATTCTGCGAGCGGAGCAGCGTCCTCAGGGACCCCTGCATCCGGCTCGTCGGGGACGTCTGGGTCCGGGTCTTCCGGGACCTCAGTGTCTGAGTCCGGAGAGGTTGCTCCGGACTCAACGCTTGTACCGACGGCTGGCTGCGGATACTGCGCCGCTGCGTCGGCCACGGCCTGCTTCGACTGCCGCTTCCCGAGAACGACCGCAGCGATGATTGCGATGACACCAAGAACGAGCACGACCCCGAGAACGATCCACAGCCACCAGAGGCTGCTGCCACCGAATTCGGACTTCGCGTAGATGTCCTTGTCGTCACCGAGGATTGGCAGGTCCCACCGCAGACGGCCGTCCGCCATCACTTCATCGGCGTTGTGCTCGACAACCGTGCCCGGCATGCCGAGTATGAAATTCGCACCGAACATGTCGCCCGTGAGAGCGGACGCGTCGAAGGGCGCGTCTCCGAGGGCCTCCTCTGGTGTGGAGACCTTGGCCGTCAGTTCGGCCGTCTCGTCATCCATCGTGAAGGAGAAGTCCTGGAAGAGAGGATCTTCGGAACCGGTCACGCCTGTCAGTTCGTCCATCGCATCGTTGACATCGGTGAAGTCCTTCGTAACTCCGGTGAAGGTCATGTCGCCTTCGGTTCGAACCGTGGCCACACCTTCATCGGCGCCGAGATTCATCTCGCCGAACAGGTCGTCGACGCTCCCGCCGCTCGACTCGATGAGTCCGAGGAACTCCTCGTCGAGCCCGAATTCGAAGGCCGCTGTTCCGGATCGGTCCTCGTTGATGTCGACGAGGACATTCACTTCGGCGCGGCAGGCAACGGTCAGGATTGCGATGCCGGCGATGAGTAGGACGAGTCTCTTCATGTGATGCCCCCGGGGGATCGTGGTCGGTTGCAGCGATGTTAGACGGGCCCAACGCCGGTGGATGCATATCCTTGACCCGTGATCTCCGTTGCGCAACGACTCCACACCGCCCTCGTTGCGGGCCTCCCCGACTACGTGACGGGCGTGTTCGCCGAGCGTGGGTACCCGCTGGATCGATCTTCGGCGGAGGCAATCGAAGCAGCGGTGACGTTCCTCGATGTCGAGCTCAGTACCGAACTCGACCAACCGTTTCGCAAACAGCGCAGGAGTCCGCTTGAGATCTTCCGCGGTGCACTCGAGATTGTGGGTCGGGCCCTGGCCGACGCCGGGGTGGCACCCAATGCGCCGCAACCCTTGCCCGGTCAGAGAGATCCCTTCGGTCTCGCACCCGGATCGTCGAGTGTGCTCGGTTTCGAGGCGCACGAAGCACACCTTGCATGGGGGGCTGCGAAAGCGTCTGCATTCATGGGGGAGCGGTCGGCGACATCGGGACGCCCAACGATCCTCCTGATGGCCGGCGATCGGCACGATCGGGAGATCCTCGCTCGGTTGCTCGAATCTCCCGGTGTGGCGTGTCTCCCGGCTCGGAACCCGGCTGCGGTCGCCACCGGGATCGAGCAGGGCACGATTCTCATCGCGGTGGTCGACCTCGCCCATCGGTCGTCGGGCGATGCCATCAGCCGATTGACGCGAGGGGGGATCCCGACCGTCGTCTACGGGGACGACATCGACGACCTCAGAGGGATCGGGTTACGCGCACAGGGGGTCCGATCAGTGGTCGACCGGAGGCAATTCATCGCCGATCCGACACGATTCGTTCCGGTGGTTGCCTGAGTCTGCGGACAACCGATCGGCGATCCCTGAGCCGGGTTCAGATCTGGGATCCGGGATCGATTGCGACCGCCTCATTCGGGCCGAGGTCCATCACTCCGGATCGAATCTCGGCACGGGTGTGGTCGGTCGAGGCCAGAAGTGTCCATCCGCTCGGAACACGTATGGGCCTGGCTTCGTCGGTGAAGTTGATGAGCACGATGGTGCGTTCGCTTCCGTGTGCTCTGACGAAGCCGAGGACGCCACCTGGGACATCGTCGAAGAACTCGATCGTGCCCTTGTGCAACGACGGGCGTTCGCCTCTGATCCGAAGGACTTGTCGGTAGAGAGTCAGGATCGACGAAGGGTCGGCGAGCTGTTCTTCAACGCTGCGACCGGCGGCATCGTCGCCGAATGGGAGCCACGGCTCGACGGCCGGCTCATTGAACCCGTGACCGGGGGCGGCGGTCCACGGCATGGGTGTGCGGCATCCGTCGCGACCCATACCGGGGACACGGATACCCCACGGATCCTGCACTTGTTCGGGGCTGATCACGGTTTCGCGGAGGCCGAGCTCATCTCCGTAGTAGATGGTTGGTTGCCCCCGTAGCGTCAGTAGCAGCATTGCGGCAGATCGGGCGTTCTGGGGTCCGTACCGGGTCGCGAGGCGTTGCTCGTCGTGGTTGCCGAGCACGTAGTTCGGCCATCCGTGTGCAGGGATTGCGATCTCGAGCCCATCGACCCGTCGACGGATCGCGTCGGCGTCCCAGTTCGCCCAGACGAGCGAGAAGTTGAAAGGCATGTGGAGTTCGTCGCCGCTCCCGTAGTAGGCAGCCCACTCGTTCCAATCGAAGATGTGGATCTCCCCGACGGAGAATCGGTCACCCTCATATTCGTCGAGAACCCGGCGGAGACTTCGGAAGACGTCGTGTACGTCGGCATGACCCTTGTCGTGAACGTGGTCCCACTCGTCGTAGTCGCCCATGGGTTTGAAGTCGGCGTCGCCGTCGGTCGGATGAGCAGGAGGGTTATCAGCGAGAAGGGGATCCTTCATGATGTAGTGGGCGACGTCGATGCGGAACCCGTCGACGCCACGGTCGAGCCAGAACCGCAGCGTGTCGAACATGGCGGCTCTGACCTCGGGGTTGCGCCAGTTGAGATCGGGTTGTTCGGGAAGGAACGAATGGAGGTAGTACTGGCCGGTCAATTCGTCGAAGGTCCAAGCCGGACCGCCGAAGGCCGACTGCCAGTTGTTCGGCAGCGATCCGTCGGGTTTGGGGTCCCGCCACACATACCAATCCCGCGTTGCGTTGGTGCGTGACGAACGCGATTCGCTGAACCACGGGTGCCGGTCCGACGAGTGGTTGGGGACCCAGTCGATGATCACTCGGAGATCAAGTCCGTGGGCTTCGGTGAGGAGACGGTCGAAGTCGTCCAGGGTTCCGAAGAGGGGGTCGACGTCGGTGTAGTTGGCAACGTCGTATCCGAAATCGACCATCGGCGACGGGTAGAACGGCGAGATCCAGATGGCATCGACGCCGAGCGTGTCCGAGAGATACGCGAGCCGCTTGGTGATCCCGTCGAGATCGCCGATCCCGTTGCTGGTCGTGTCCTGGAACGACCGGGGGTAGATCTGGTAGATGACGGCGGTCTTCCACCATTCGACATGGTGGTGTGGGTTGGCCATGATCGCCACGCTAGCGGTGCATCCAATCGCAGATGTCAGTCGCCGTACCTCGCTGCGATTGCAGAGGAGAAGCACGCAGCCAAGCCCTCACCGTCTCGGTCGATGTTGACGAGGAAACGTTCGTCTGCGATGTACATCGCCCCGAGTCCTGCATGGATCTTGGGCGTGCACTCGTAGAACCACTTCATGATGTGGGCGCGATGAGCATCCACGAGTGACGCGGCGTCGGCCGAATCTGCAGGTATGCCAGATTGCATCAGCACGAGCAGGCCTCGGTTGATCTCGTCCGCCTCAGCCTTCAACCGTTCCCAGTCCTCGATCGTGTAGGCGCTCGTGCGACGTTCGGACTCGACATAGGCGTCGGTATCGCCCCATCGAACCTTCGCTTCAGCGGCGTGTTCCGCAGGGTCGAACTCGCCGAAGGCTCCCGATCTCTCTCCCGATGTCAAGCCAGTTTCCTTCGTGTCAGACTCGTTGGCGGCGTCGAGGCTCTCTGTGATCGACTGGGCCGACCGATACCGCGTTCCTACGAACGGAAGAGCCTGCGGAGGATGAACAACGTCACGACCGCCGAGGCACCGATGATGGCGGCAACCCGGGTGTCGACCGCGATATCGGGTCTTCCCTCGACGGTTCCGCCGAGGAGGAGTGCAATCCTTGAGTTCTTCGCGTCGATCTTGGAGGCCACAACCAGGCCAGCCGTGGCGTGATTCATCGTCGCTTCTTCAGCGACGATGATCGCGGCTCCGGACTGGTTCACTGTTGCGTGTTCGGCGTCGATGAAGAAGGCACCACCCTGCGTGATATCGGCCGAGCCGGAGGCGATCGTCTGAGCGCCTCCCTGTCGGATCGAGACCGATTCGGCGTCAACGTGACCGGCGCCACCCTGCTTGATGTTCACGACCGTGGCCTGGACCTCGTCTTGGAATGGCTCGGTCGGGTTCTGATCCTGCGACATGGTTGGGTCCTCGGGTTGCTGAGCGGAATCCTATCGAAACACGAGGGCTGTGTCGCGGGACAGGTCTCATTAGAGAG
>FLOH01000592.1_pt1 | contig 72459 bp, 87 predicted proteins | sample 756751 | NCBI WGS metagenome assembly FLOH01 (sample SAMEA4026879, study PRJEB14308) | marine metagenome | biome: coastal water; material: water | depth 74 m
TATTTGCAAATGGTGGAGATAGAAAAGAAGATAATATTCAAGAACTTGATTGTACTTTACCACCCCTTCCTACATTAAATACCATCTCACAATTAATTTCTTTACATGTATCTACTTCTGGAATATTATCTTCTTTTCTATCTCCACCATTTGCAAATATATCTGGTTTAATTTCTTCTAAAGCTCTGCAAACACTCATATCTGTAGTTCCCTTTTCATGTTTTGTTAAATATACCTCATCAACAACAGATAATGCTTCAATAAGCTCTTTTCTTTCTGTATCTGGCATAAATGCTTTACCTTTTTTAAGTTCAATCCAATTATCATTATTAATTATTACAATAAGTCTGTCTCCAAGTTTTTTAGCATCTTCAAATAACCTTACATGTCCAATATGTAAGGGATCAAAACCACCTGAAACAGCTACTCTTTTAACCATGACATTTCTTATATTTTTTACCAGATCCACAAGGACAAGGATCATTTCTACCTACCTTGTGTCCTTCTTTATCTTTTACCTTAGCTTTTACATCTGGTTTTAATTTTTTCTCTTCACCAGCTGCAAACTGTGTTTGAGCTGAAGCTTTAACAAGAGAACCTTGTTTCTCTGAAATATCTCTACCACCTATATTTGATGTCTGTCCTAATTTAAATATATTATATACAACCTGATTCTGAATTGAATCTATCATATCTGAAAACATGATATATGATTCTTTTTTATATTCAACCAGTGGGTCTCTTTGACCATAGCCTCTTAAACCAATACCTCTTCTTAAATGATCAATAGTTTCCAAATGTTCTATCCAAAGATTGTCTATTGTTCTAAGAAGTATTGCAAGTTCTAATTGTCTTAATTGCTGTTCACCATTCTCTTGAGTTTTAAAAGATGTTTCAAGTAATGCATATTTTTGCTCAGCAATATTATTAAAATGTTTTATTATCTTATCTCTTAACTCATGCGTCTCAAGATCTTTATTACTCACAATATTTTCATATCCACCTATCTCATCTTTCGATAGTGGGAAAATTGTACGAATAGTTTCAATTATTTCCTTTGTAGTATCATCACTTTCAGCATTTGTATGAAAGGTTACAACTTGATCAATTTCTTTAGAAACTAAATCTAATATATATTCTTTTAAGTTTCTAACTTTATTTTCATCTTCAATTTCTATTTCTTCTACTTTAGTTTCGGCAAGATCTAGTATTGCTTTACGTTTTGTATATATTACTTCTCTATGTTTATTTATAACATCATCATATTCAACTAAATGCTTACGGATATCGAAATTATTACCCTCTACTTTTTTTTGAGCAGATTCAATAGATTTGGAAATGATACCATTTTCAATTGGCATATCTTCAGGAAGCTTTAATGTTTGCATTATAGACTTCATTCTTTCTGAACCAAATATTCTCATTAAATCATCCCCCATACATACAAAGAATTGTGTTGAACCGGGATCACCCTGACGTCCTGACCTACCTCTCAACTGATTATCTATTCTTCTAGATTCATGTCTTTCTGTACCGATAACATGAAGACCACCAGCTTCTTTTACTTTCTCTGCTTCTTCTTTATCTACTGGATTACCACCAAGTACAATATCTACACCACGTCCAGCCATATTAGTAGCAATAGTAACAGCTCCTAGTCTTCCTGCTTGAGCTATTATTTGAGCTTCCTTTTCATGCTGCTTTGCATTAAGAAGTTCAAATGGTACGCCTTCTTTTGCTAGAAGTTCTCCCAAAAGTTCATTCTTTTCAATAGATATAGTACCAACAAGTACTGGTTGTCCAAGTTTATGCCTTCTTTTAATATCTTGAATAATTGCATTAAACTTTCCCATTTCATTCTGATAAATAACATCATTCGTATCTTTTCTTAAGATTGGTTTATTCGTTGGAATAACAGGAACATCTAAATTATATATTTTAGAAAACTCTTCAGCTTCTGTTGCTGCTGTTCCAGTCATACCAGCTAATTTCTCATACATTCTAAAGAAGTTCTGGAATGTAACAGTGGCTAGAGTTAAACTCTCTCTTTGAATTTCTACATTCTCTTTTGCTTCAATAGCTTGATGAAGACCTTCAGAGTATCTTCTACCATGCATCATTCTACCGGTGAATTCATCAATAATTATTACTTCACCATCTTTAACTACATAATCTTTATCTTTAGTGAAAAGAACTCTTGCTTTAAGAGCTTGTTCTAAATGATGAACAGTAGAAAGGCCCTTTGTTTCATAAATATTATCTACACCTAAAATATTTTCTACTTTAGAAATTCCATCTTCTGTTAAAGTAACAGCTCTCATCTTTTCATCAACATTATAGTCTGAAGTTTCACTTAATTGTTTTACAATAGTCGCAAATTGATAATATTGTTTTGTACTATCCTCAGCTGGTGCTGAAATAATTAGCGGTGTTCTAGCTTCATCTATTAAAATACTATCCACCTCATCTACAATTGCATAATGTAATGGTCTTTGCACCATCATATCTGTACTCATAACCATATTATCTTTCAGATAGTCAAAACCAAACTCATTATTAGTACCATATGTAATATCTGCAGCATAGGCTTCCTTCCTAGAACAAGGTTCTAAATATTCATCCTCTACTTCAATACCAATATCTCTTATTTCATCTGCTTTATTATCCTTAATATCTGTATATATGAAAGCCTTTTCATGTTGAATAATACCAACACTAAGTCCCAATTTAGAATAGACTTGTCCCATCCAAGCAGCATCACGTTTTGCCAAATAATCATTTACAGTTACAACGTGAACACCCTTACCAGATAAGGCATTTAAATATACAGCTAGTGTTGCGGTTAAAGTTTTACCTTCACCAGTTCTCATCTCAGCTATCTGTCCGCTATGAAGCACTAGCGCTCCAATAATCTGAACATCATAATGGAATTGATTAAGTGTTTGACGAGCAGCTTCTCTAACTAGGGCAAAAGCTTCTGGTAATATATCATCTATAGATTCACTATGTACTCTCTTTTGAAGTTCCTTTGTTTTATTTACAAATTGATCAGCAGAAAAACCCTGGAATTCTGGTTCCAGAGCATTAACCTTATCTATGGTAGGTTGCAATGATTTTATATACTTCTCATTTGCATCACCAAATATTTTATCTAATATTCCCATCTGTGTATATTTTAACAGAAAAACATAATTTAATACATATATGGTATTAGTGCAAATATTGACAGATATATTGAAATATACTACTATGTAGTATCGCTATTTAACAAAAAAGGAGAAAGACATGATAGAAGGAGACATTATTCGTACATTTATTGCTATCATTGGCATCGGATTAGTCCTTTACGGTGAAGGATATAAGGGTCACTTAGAATGTATGCGACTCAATGACATTAAAGGTGACTTAACCACTGAGCTTGCAAAAAGACAGCTTAAAGTTAGAAGATGCCGAACCTGTACCCTTTACGGCTCTCTATTAATTGGTATAGCTGTAGTAAGTTGGTCTCTTGCATGATTGGTGGTGACGGAGATGGATATAATTATCTAGTTGAGATAATTAAAGTACCTAAGAAATGTGGATCACTGTTTTGTAATGAAAAAGTAACTCATGTTGTAGTCTTTACAAATGATCAACTATTTCGTTGCCGGCAACACCTTCAATGTTTTAGCGGTCTTAAAGTTATTACAATTGAAGAATTTAAAAAAAGATGATGAACAATTCACCATCTTTTTTTTATTTATACACATATTTAAAATCCAATATATCTAACTTCTTCTTTTAATTGAACTCCTGTTTTAGATCTAACCTGTTGCTTAATATAACTTACTAGCATCAATACATCTTTAGCTGTAGCATTATTATCATTAATTATAACCAAGGCTTGCTTTTCATAAACTTTAGCACCACCCATTGTTTTACCTTTTAAATTTAATAATTTATCTAGTACAAACCCTGTTGGTATTTTACATCCATATGAGTCAGTAAATTTCTTACACATTAATTCAGCTTCTTCTTTATACTCTTTGCCAAAATTATTATCAATTTTATCCATAAAGCCTTTCATATCACCTGTAGATAAATATATATTTTTAAAATATGATCCAGCTGTTCCTATTTCATTCCAATCTGGTAATTTATTAAAGCGAATATGATGAAGGGCTTCTCTAATCTCAGTTAAAGTAGGCTCATCAATTTCTTTATCTGCAAAATATTTAATTACATCTGGATAATTAATAGATGGCTTACCATTCTTCTTTAATCTTATCTCAACAGATAATATTATATACTTATGCTCCCCTTCTTCTGTAAAAAAACTACTACGATATTTAAAGTCACACATCTCTATTGCAAACTCTTCAAACTTAGATTCTATAATATTATAAACATAAGCCTTTGTCACAAAGTCAGATACTTGCTGACCATAGGCTCCAGCACTAACTGCAACTGCACCACCAATAGATCCTGGAATATATGACATATTCTCTACTCCCCACCAACTATTCTTTACTGTAATAGCTACAAAATCATCCCAAGATAGCCCTGAATCAACTTTAATGATTACTTCATCATCATTCTCATTAACAATTGACCACTGGCTATTTTTAATCTTTATAATAGCACCATCAAAACCATCATCAGAAGCAAGGACATTAGCACCACCTCCTAGAATATAATAATCAATATTATTATCTTTTAATATAGAAAATATTCCTGGTAGATTACCTATATCCTCCACTTCAATTAAATACTTTGCTGGTCCACCAATTTTAAAACTAGTTAGCTTACTTAAAGGATAATTCTCTTGAATCCTTGCTAATTCATTAAATTTATCTAAGATATTTATCATATTAATTGTCTAGCTATATTATCTATATCCCCCGCTCCCATGATAAGTATTACATCATCTGCTTTTGTTTCAGCAATTATACGACTCTTGGTAGCTTTTAAACTTGGTGAAAACTCTATTTGCTTTTCATTTAGCTGACCTCTATTTATTATCTCCTCAACTAAATCTTTTGAAGATATTTCTTCACTTTCATTATGCCTACCCTTTACATCATATATCTCACTTACTATTGTATAATCTGCTTCTGTAAAGGCAGTTATGAAATCTTCAAATAATTCCTTTGTTCTATTATGCTGATGCGGTTCAAAAACAACTACCAGTCTTCTGTCTGGGTAAAATTCCTTAGCAGCTTTTATAGTAGCTTTTACTGCTGTTGGATGATGAGCATAATCTGTTATGAGTAAACTTGTCTTTCTAGTTTTAACATTTCCAAGTATCTCAAATCTTCTCCAACAACCTTTATATTCACCTAATACTTTTTTATATACCTCCAGTTTTACTCCAAATGTATCTGCTACTGCAATTGCAGCCAATGCATTATATACATTAAATTTACCAGGTACTGCTAAACATATTTGTACAATTTTTTTATTTGAAATATATAGATCAAAATATTGCTTACCAGAATCTATAAATATATTTGAGGCATGATATTTACCTGGAATTTCTATACCATAAGATATGCCTTGCATTTCATCATTGAATTTGAATAATGATGGATTGTCTATATTTAAAAATAATTTATTCTTGTCCACTTTATTTACGAATCTAGAAAAATGCTCTTCAATATCTCCAAGATCTTTATAATAATCTAAATGATCTTCTTCTATATTTGTTAAACAAATATATTCTGGATCAAGCTCTAGCATATGCCCTCTATACTCACAGGCTTCAAGTAATAATAATTTACTCTTACCAATTCTTAAATTATGATCAAAACCTTCAACCTGAGAACCAACAATAATGGTTGGATCAAGACCAGCTTCAACAAGTATTAATCCAAGCATTGCTGTTGTTGAAGATTTACCATGAGTTCCAGATATTGCAATCGTAGAATAATCTTTAGAAAGTAGTCCCAAAAATTCTGGATAAGAATATATATCTGCTCCAAGTTCTTTAGCTTTAAGAAGTTCAATATGGTCCTTAGGTAGAGCTGGGGTATATATAAACAGATCAATATCTTCTGATATATTTTCTACAACTTGCTCGTAATTAACTTTTATACCAGCTGCTTCCAAATCTTCAGTAATACTAGATTTAGTAATATCTGAACCAGCTACAATTGCATTATGATATTTAAATAGTCTAGCTATTGCCGAAACACCAATTCCACCAATACCAGCTAAATATATATTTTTATATTTTGAATAAATATCCATTATTTAAATTTAAATATTTCTTGAGTAAGTAATTCATTAGCATTCTGCTTAACAAGTAAGCTAGCATTATTAACAAGTAATTCCTGTTGTTTTACATCTAATAATATATTATCTATTTCAGCAGCCAGTGACAATGGGCTTTGTCCTACCTGAGATACTACTTTAACTGCCCCCTGATCCCCAAAATATGCCGCATTCTCCTCTTGATGAGAGTCTGGGATAGGAATTATGATAGATGGCTTAGAACAGGCGAATATCTCCGAAATGGTGCCTATACCAGCTCTACTAATAATTAAGTCAGCTCTATTTATTAAATGACCCAAATCATCATGTATATATTCAAATTGCCAATATCTATGACTAAATTCTTTATTTAGATCAATCTCTACTTTTTTACCAACACCAGCAATATGTACCACCTGATATCTAGACAAAAGATCTTGCAGGGCATTACCAATTAATCTATTAATAGCAACAGCTCCCGTTCCTCCACCCATAACAAGTATAAGTGGTAAATCATCATCAAGTTCTAGCTTTGGATGAAGTGTGCCGCTTGTTGGTTCTAATATATGTTTACGAATTGGAGTGCCTACCCAAATAACTTTTTTATTACCAAATTTATTTAATAGTTCTGGCCATGAAACAGTAATAATATCTGCAAACCTTGACATTATTCTATTAGCAAGACCTGGTCTTAAATCTAATTGATGAGTAAGTACAGGCTTTCTTAAAGATTTAGCTGCGAGTACAACAGGAACTGATACAAAAGAACCAGCCGTAATAATAAGATCTGGTTTAAATTTATATATATATTCTAATGATTGTAAATATCCTCTAGATACTTTTAATGGATCAGTAAAATTTTTTAAAGAAAAGTATCTTCTCAATTTGCCAGCCGGTATAGATTTAAAGGGAATATCATATCTTTCAATAACTTCCTTTTCTGGACCACTTGCTGTACCAATCCACATAAAATCTGAAGGTAAAAAACCATGTTCAGATAATAGATAGTCTATTTGTGCTAGTAATGGTGATACAGAACCCATTGTTCCCCCACCTGTGAATAATATTTTCATATTAAGCTTTTGTATACCTTGAAATATTTAAAAGTAATCCTACTGCGAATAAGGAAATCGCGAGGGATGATCCTCCATAACTTATAAACGGTAAAGTGATTCCTGTCAACGGTAAAAGGCCTACCATTGCACCCAAATTTATCATTGCTTGAATAACAAACCATATTGTAATTCCAGCAGCAAGCAGCTTACCAAATTCATCTGGAGACCCCCTGGCTATCTTAAAACCTCTTATCATAAGAAGCACAAATGCCATAATAACAGCAACGGCAAATATAAAGCCAAGTTCTTCAGCTATTATTGCAAATATACTATCTCCTTGAACCTCTGGTAAATATCTAAACTTTTGTTGAGACCTTCCCAGGCCCAGTCCAAAAAAACCACCCGCTCCAATTGCAATCTTAGCCTGTTGTATATGATAACCTTGTCCAAGCTCATCTCCTCCACCCATAAATGTCTTTAATCGTTCTGCTCTATATGGACTAGACATAACTAGTATAAGTAATAAAAGAATACCAACACCAACAATAGATATAATATGGCGCCACGGAGCCCCTGCTATAAAATAAATCAAGAAAGATATTGCAAGAATAACAAGTAATGTTCCAAGATCTGGTTGTTTAAGAAAAAGTATTGTAACAATACCAATGATTGAAAGAAAAGGAATAGTACCATATTCAACATCAGATATACCATGAGAGCCTTTTTTTGCCAGCCAGGTCGCTAAATATATTAAAAAGGTTATCTTAACTATCTCCGAGGGTTGAAAAGAGAAAAGACCTATGTCTATCCACCGAGTTGCCCCTCCAACTGTTTTACCAACGCCAGGTAATAATACTACAACAAGAAGTCCAATTGAAATAACAAGCATCCAAAAGGCAAATTTCTTCCAAATAGCATATGGTAATCTAATTGCAATTAAAAAAAATAATATTCCAGGCAGAACGCCATATAATAATTGATGCTTAACAAAAAAATAACTATCCCCTGTTGATTGAAATGAAATTACAGTACTAGCTGATGACAACATCAAAAGACCAAATACGAGTAATATTCCTATAGTACCAAGTAATACATAATCTGGAGCATGAGAATACCTATCTGTTGTAAAAGGTATTTTGATCCAATCAGCTAATTTATTACCAAATCTTTTTGCCATCTATTTTAAAGTCTTTACTTCTTTAATAAATTGATCTCCTCTATCAAATTCATTTATAAATGAGCCAAATGAAGTAGCTCCCGGAGATAATAATACAATATCACCCTTTACTGCTTTACTACTTGCTACTTTAATAGCCTCTTTCATATTCTTTGCAAATGAATAATCTATAAAGTTTTTCTTTTTAAATAATTCTACAAGTTTATTAGTAGCTGTACCTGGTAATAAAACAACACTCATTACTCTATTTATAATAGCTATTGCTAAATTTTCAATATCTAGCTTTTTATCATTACCACCAGCAATTAATACCATGGGACTACTTATTGAACTAATTGATGCAATTGCAGCAAGTGGCGATGTAGCCGTTGTGTCATTTATATACATAATACCCCTAATTTTCTTTACCACTTCCATTCTTCCAGATAAACCCTTAAAGGTAGGTAAACACTTTTTAATTTGAGATAAGCTTATATTTAAAATGCTACAAACTTCTAAAGCACATAAAATATTTACTTTATTATGCTCTCCAATAAGAGGAAGCTTATTTATGGATAATAATTTCTTATTATTATAATATAAATAATCTTTCGAAATATAATTTCCAGACTTAGAATTAATACCAAAATACTTTTTCCTTGCTTTAATATTCTTAATTAATTTAGCAGTATACTTATCTTGCCTATTAAGTATTGCATAGTCTCCTTTATGCTGATATTTGAATATGAGTGCTTTTGCCTTCGCATAAAAAGCAAATGATTTATATGTATTTAAATGATCTATTCCTAAATTTGTTAAAACAGATATATCCGGACTTTTTTTAATAGCAGCAAGTCCCTCACATTGCCAGCTGGACATTTCAAGTACTACTATATCTTTTGCAGTTAATTTATCTAAAAAAATAAATGGACTAATACGAATATTACCACCAAGATATACATTTTTATTTTTAATAATATGATAAATTAAAGCAGCTGTCGTACTTTTACCTTTAGTGCCTGTAATACCAATAACTTTAGCTGGGCATTGCTCTAAAAATAGTGAAACATCATTATATATTTTAGCACCAGATTTTTTTGCAATATTTAAATATTTATTATCTTGTCTAATAATTGGATTAGCGACTAAAATATCTATATTCCTAAAATCTTCAGCTAAGTGTTTACCTAAAGTATATTTAATCTTTGGATATTTCTTAAGCATTGATATTGAATCCCTAAGATCGGCTTTTGTTTTCATATCAGTAATAAGTACATCTGCTCCATGTTTAGCTAACCATAAAGCAACTCCGGCGCCACCACCGTGAAGCCCTAGTCCCATTACTACAACTTTTTTACCAGAAATATTATACATTCTTGTCTAAGATATAAATTATAAAACCAAGTAAAGAGAATGATGTTGTAATAACCCATAATCTCATTACTATCTTATACTCTGGCCATCCCTTGGCTTCTAAATGATGATGCCAAGGTGCAGATAGAAATACTTTCTTATCTCTAAACTTCTTTGATAGAACTTGAATAATTACAGATAGAGACTCTAAAACAAATACTATTCCAATAATTGGTAATAGAAAGGCTGTATTAGTTAGCATAGCAACAATACCTAAGGTAATACCAAGTCCCATTGAACCAGTATCCCCCATAAAAAACCTTGCCGGTGGAATATTAAACCAAAGGAAAGCCATTAATGCTCCAACTATAACTGCACAGAAACTAGCAAGATCAAATTTACCTTGCATGAATGCAATAGCACCAAGTGTTAAAAAGTTAACTGCTATCATGCCACCAGCCAGTCCATCTAGACCATCCGCTTCATTCATAGAAAAGGTTGTAGCAACAATAACGAATATAAATATTGGTATATACCAAATACCAATTTCAAAATTACCAAGGAAAGGAATATATAGAACATCCCAATCTAATTTAAAATAAAACCACAATGCTCCTATAAGTGCTATTAAGGTATAGATTAATAATTTATGTTTAGCTCTTAATCCTCCTCCATGAGGACCAATGCCTCTAACATTTAAATAATCATCAAGTAGACCTACAAAAGCCGCAGCAAGAAGTGCTCCAAGTGGTAATAATGTTTCAGCTCTTGTTAAAAAATTAAATTTCGTAAATATATCTATTCCCATTTGACTAAGAAGAGAAATAATAAAGGCAAGCAGGGCTACTGTAAACCAAATCATAATACCTCCCATAGTAGGGGTACCAGATTTCTGTTTATGATGCTCATAAAAAACGGGTGCTTTATCTGAAGTTCTAATTGACTTACCCAATTTATATTTATATAAATAATGAGTCATAACTGGTGTTAAGGCAAAGGCAACTACAAAAGAAACTGTAGATAGAATAAATATTTTTACAACTGAAAATGTTATTGGATCCATATTAATAATGATTAATTACTAGAAATAAAAGAGAAATAATAAGTAATACTTGTATACTTACTGAAACCCATGAAGCATAAAGTGCTAATCTACGACCCGCTAACTTTGACATTGTTAATAATAAATTAGCAGCTATTATTATTAATCCAAATAGAGGCATTAAATATAATTTAAAACCCGTACCGAGCTGATCAATACCAAAATAGATATTATAATGTAATACCTGACTCTCCCCTGTTGGTTTAATAAATAATAATAACCATAGCCATAGAAATATATTTAAAAGTAAGGCTATGAAACTTATACTATATTTTTTTATCTGATTAATTATACTAGTCATTATTCCAATTATTAATAATATTATTTAATGTTTTAATAAATGACTTTAGCTCGCTTAAAGTATTATGATTTCCTAAACTTATTCTTAATCCTTCTAAAGCCTCTTCACTGGTTTGCTTCATTGCAATAAGTACTGGAGACGCTTGCGATGATCCAGAAGCACAAGCAGCTCCCGTTGAAGTTGCAAAACCTGCTAAATCTAATTTCATCTGTAAATCATTACCTGGTATATCTTTAAATGCGAAATTAATAATACCAGGAACAGATTTTTTCTTATTACTATTAAATCTAATCCCCTTAATATCTTTAAGATTTGTATATAAATAATCTGCTAATATTGTGATGTGTTCTATATTTTCATCACTATTTTTTATATGCAGCTTTATAGCCTGACCCATACCAATAATTCCCGTTGTATTATTTGTACCACCTCTTAATGTTCTTTCTTGATGACCACCATCCATTAATCTTAATAATGGAGTTTTATCTCTGATATATAATACACCAACGCCTTTTGGTCCATAAATCTTATGTCCTGAAAAAGACATTAAATCTACTTTCAAATGGTCTGGTCTACAATTTAAATAATTAAATCCTTGAACAGCATCAATGTGGAAATATATTCGAGGTAAATCTTTACGTTCTTTATTAATTTCAATAAGTTTCTTTCCAAGCTCTTGAACGGGTTGAATAATACCCGTCTCATTATTCACATACATTAAAGAAATTAATACTGTATTATCCTTTATCTCCTTAATAATATCTTTTACATTTACCATGCCAAACTCATCTGGACTTATAATACTTATCTCAAAACCTTCTCTTTCCATAGCCAGTGCAGACTCTAAAACAGACGGATGCTCAATAGCTGATACAATCATATGTGGTTTATCTTTTCTACTGTTTACTTTAAATTGACGATTATAGAATCTCATAATACCTTTAATTGCTGTATTATTTGATTCAGTTGCACCTGATGTAAATATTATCTCTTCTACTTGGCAATATAAAAAATCTGCTATTACTTTTCTTATACTCGTAATAGCAGCTGCTGGTCTTTGTCCATATTGATGAGTAGATGATGCATTACCATATTCCTTACTCCAAAAAGGCTTCATGGCCTTTAAAACAGACTTATCAATTGGAGTTGTCGCTGCATTATCTAAATATATATATTTTGACATATTAAGAAATTAGCTTTACTTCTTTAATAATAGGCATAACAGATAATCTATCTGCGATTAAATTCTGATATGTTAAAGTAGACAAAGGACAACCTATACAAGCTCCTTTAAACTTAACATACAAAATACCCTTATCCTCATCAAAGCTATCTAATTCAACGCCTCCACCATGTCCTTCTAAAAAGGGGCGGATAATATCCAATTCTTTCTCAATTTTCTTTAATATCTTCTGCATAATGGATTTATTATACCATTATTTTATAACCTATAGAAATATACGGGAAATAGCTACTATTGACTAAATTTAGATAATATATTATCATATTGTGGCATAAATAGATTATTAACTAAACATCTATGGCACATAAGAAAGCAGGCGGTTCCGCCTCCAATCTGAAAGACTCAAATGCACAACGCTTAGGTGTAAAACTTTATGCCGGTCAACAAGCGGGTGCGGGTAATATTATAGTAAAGCAAAGAGGAAGCAAATTCAGAGCTGGATCTAATGTTATGATGACTAAAGACGACACCTTAATGGCTACAGCTAGAGGAGTAGTAAGTTTCAGAAAACGTAAGATCAAGAAATATGATGGTCGCCTTCAAGCTACAACATTTGTTGACGTAAAATAATATTATACAAAAAACACCTACTAGACTTAGTAGGTGTTTTGTTTTATCTAAAAATTTTATTCGTCTAAATATCTTCTAGTTGCAAATAGACTTGAAAGTACAGTAATAAGTATTGCTATTCCTATTTCAAGTCCAAATACCCAAAGGAAATTATTAGAAACAGAAGCTACAAGATCTAAAGTATATTCTCCAAGAAAATTATCTATATGGGGTTGAACATATACTGCCAATGGATAAAACATTAATATCATCACCACAACAGATATAATACTATATAAAATACTTTCAATAATAAATGGCGATCTTACAAACCAATTGGAAGCACCCACAAGTTTCATAATACCTATTTCTTCACGATGAGAATATATTCCCATTTGAATAGTATTGAATACTACAATAATACTAATAAGTACAAAGAATAAACTAATACCAAATCCCACCTTCTCTATTTTCTTGGAATAGTCAGATATTACATTAAGCAAATCCTTTGCTTCATAAAACTCAGAATTATTAATCTCCAATATTTGTCCATATTCATCCCTTGAAAGCTCAGTCAATAATGCATCAAATTTAGAAATATCATTTACAGATAATTTCAGACTACCTGTAAAGGGATTTGCAGACAAACTTTCAAGTGATGCAATTATCACCTCATCATTAATATGCTCTTCCTTGAATCTCTCTAAAGTTTCTGATGGAGTTATATATATAACCTCTCTAATATCTTCAAGTTTATTAAGCTCTGTTACCAAGAATTCTACTTGTGCTTGTTTAGCATCTTCTGTTAAGTCTATATATATTTCAGACTTAGCTTTGACTGTATCTACAACATTATTGGCTACCAAATTAAAGATTAGCAAAAAACTAACAGAAGCCATCGCTAATGTGACAATAATAACAGTAACTATAGTAAGCCAAAAGTTACGCCATAGTGACTGTAATGCAAACTTGAATGATCTAAATAAGTCTAAAAAAAACATAATTATAATACATAACGACCTTTAACTTGGTCTGAAATAATTTTACCTTCTTCAACGGTTATAACTCTACGTCTTAAACCATTAACCACATCTCTATTATGTGAAACGAGTAATACCGTGGTTCCTATCTCATTAATCTTTATTAATAAATCTATAATCTCTTTTGTATTGATAGAGTCTAAATTACCAGTAGGCTCATCTGCTATTAATAGCTTTGGCTTATGTACAAGAGCTCTAGCAATTGCTACTCTTTGCTTTTCACCACCAGATAATTGCCATGGATAATGATCAATTTTATTATCTAGTCCTACTATTTTTAAAACTTGAGGTACTACTTTTAAAATAGTGGCAGCTGCAACTCCACATGATTCTAATGCAAAAGCAACATTTTCATAAACAGTTTTTTTAGGCAATAATTTAAAGTCTTGGAAAATAACACCAATTTGTCTTCGTAAATATGGTACTTCATAGGACTTAATAGCTGTAATATCCCATCCACCAATAATTATTTCCCCTTTACTTGGTCTTTCTTCAGCAATAATTAACTTAACGAGAGTTGTCTTACCTGTGCCAGATTGTCCAACAAGCGAAACAAATTCACCAGATGCAATATGTAGAGACAAGTCATCTAATGCGGTATAATTACCATATTTTTTTGTAATGCCTTTTATTGTAATCATTTGATAAGTTCAACTCTTAAATCTGTTACTCCAGCGCCAAGTGTTATGAATTTTTCAAACACTGTAGCGTCTAAATCTATTATACGCCCTGTCCATAGTTCAGGTCCATAGTCATTAACCTTAATAACTTCTGTTATGCCAGTACTTAAATGTGTTAATTTAAGTTCAGTACCCTTAGGATAATCTCTAGAAGCTGCACAATCACAGTCTTTATACCTATACCAAGAAGCTTCTCCTGCCCATACATCTGGCTTTATAAACATAGCAACTCTTGCATAAGGCAATACTGTGCTTGCATATATTTTATTATTATCCAGATCTGCTGTTGTTATAAGCTCTTGCCAAAGAACATTACTCTTATCCCAATAATATACTGTTGGCATTATCCAATCTTTAACTTCATAATTAAATACCAATTGTATAGGTTCTTCTAAAACCTTATCTAAATGCAAATCATATTGATAAATTGAAGATACTCTTTCAAGTGTTTCTGAATACATATTCATATTATAGCTTTCAATATCTATTATATTTACTGTATCATTTAAATTAATAGAAAACATTTTATCTGAACTTGTAGCAGAATCACTCTCTAAAATATTAACTGGCATATTTTCTGAAAGAATAACTTTACCAAAATACATATCAGTACTAGCTATTGCTAAATGACCAGGCTGATCTACTCTTGTATATAGTCTCTCCCAAATATTCTTTTTATAATCATAAAGCCAAATATGTTTGGACTGAATGGACTCTGATTCAAATCTAAAAGCAAGTTCAAATTTCTTAGCTGGTTTTTGACTAGATAGAATATAATATGAATACACTTTTCCAATATTTAAAACCGGTATACTCTCAACAGATGATTCATTTATATATACAGACAAACCTTTATCATAAGTACTGTCTGGGAATGAAACATGAAATTGATCATCTAAACTTCCTAAATAGGCACCATCTGCTATATCTTCAGCATAGAAATACTGACTATATTCATCTGCTGCCAGACTAGAATATATTGGGATAATAAAAAAAATAGCTATTAAAATAAGGCTATATATTGTGAGTCTTCTTTTCATTTAATGTTATATATATTATAATTCTAAAAGTCTGCGGGTATAGTTTAGTGGTAGAACGTATCCTTCCCAAGGATGAGGTACGAGTTCGATTCTCGTTACCCGCTCCAGCCAATGTAGCTCAGTTGGTAGAGCAGTCCCTTCGTAAGGGAAAGGTCGTGGGTTCAATTCCCTCCATTGGCTCCAATTACTGAATAGTTGGAAAGAAGTATTCCCACCATTTTAATGTATTAGAATCCTTATCTTCAAGTAATTCCTTAATACCAGTCTCTCCTCTCTTATCATTCAATTTCTGTACATCTTCGTCACTAGATACTATTATTACATTCTCACCTGGTTTACGAAGATTTAATCTTGTTCTTGCCTCTGTTTCAACAAAGTCTTCACTCTGCACTTGAGATAATGTATTAGCTAAATCATATTGCTCTGTTTCAAGGCTAGATATTTGAGATTCTAAAGTGTCTATATCCTCTCTTAAATCCTCTTGACTATAATAATCCTTTACAGCTGAGAATAAAAAAAATACAATGATTACAGATATAGTCAGTATAAACCATTTAGAATAATAGAAACTCTTTACAAAACCTTCACTCATAAATTAATTATACCAAAATATTAAGAAACTATGAAAAGACGAACTCAAAAGGTATTCTGGGCAGTCGCAGCTAGTATAATCATATTCTCTATGATTGTCATGACACTCGGCCTACTATATTACTAAATTAATCCTTTTTTAAAATGGCTAGAAATGCTTCATTAGGTATATCTACCTTACCGAACTTGGCCATTTTTTTCTTACCCTTTTTCTGCTTATCTAGTAATTTTCTCTTTCTAGTTACATCACCACCATATAGTTTTGAAGTAACATCCTTTCTTAAAGCAGACAATCTCTCAGAAGCTATAATCTTTGCACCAATTGCTGCTTGAATTTTTAATTGAAATTGTTGTTTAGGCATTACATCTTTTAGCCTCTGAACAATATTACGAGCCATTCTATATGCATCTTCTTCATAAACCATTGAGCTCATAGCTTCAACCTTATCTTCTGCTATAAATATATCCAATTTTACAACCTTCACTGGTTCATAACCAACTAAATTATAGTTGAGTGATGCATAACCAGAGCTAACGCTTTTAAGAGCACTATAGAAATCTGCTAGTATTGATGCTAGTGGCATTTTATAATGTAATACTACTCTCTTTTCGTCTAAATATTCTGTTGTCTGATACTCACCTTTTGCATCTTGAACAAGTTGCATAATATTACCCATAAATTCTTTAGGACATACAATATCTGCCATTAACATTGGTTCTCTAATTTGTGCTATTTTTGTTTGATCTGAAAAATCTTGAGGATTATTTAATATACCTTCTGTTCCATCTGAAAATGTAACTTCATAAGCAACGGCAGGTACTGTAATAATTAAATCTAAATCAAATTCACGAGATAATCTTTCTTGTATAACTTCTAAATGTAATAGTCCTAAGAAACCGCATCTAAATCCAAATCCTAGGGCTGGTGAATTCTCAGGCTCATAAGATAAGGCTGCATCATTCAATTTAAGCTTCTCAAGTGCAGCTCTTAATTTTGAATAATCATCTCCTTCTTTACAAAAGAAGCCTGCAAATACCATTGACTGAATTTCCTTATATCCCTCAAGGGCAGTTGATTCATTACCTACAAGAGTTATAGTATCACCTACTCTTGCGTGGGATATTTCTTTAAGTCCTGTTACAATATATCCAATCTCTCCAGATGTTAATTCGTCTTGTTTAACAAATTTAGGTTTAAAGTAACCAACCTCTAAAACTTCAGTTTGAGCACCCGTACCTATAAATGCTAATTTATCTCCTTTTTTAATAATTCCACCAAACATTCTAACGAATATTATAACTCCCCTATAATCATCAAAAACAGAATCAAAAACAAGTCCCTGCACAGCCGTTCTACCTTCATCTGTAGGGGCTGGAATTAAAGTAATAATTCTATCTAATATAGTTTCAACATTCTTACCAGTCTTAGCAGATACTGCAATTATATCTTCTTTTTCACAACCTAAAAGATTAACTATTTCATTAGTCACCATATCCAAATCTGCAGCTGGTAAATCTATTTTATTAATAACAGGTATTACAATTAAATCTTGTTCTAAGGCAAGATATAAATTTGCAAGAGTTTGAGCTTGAATACCTTGAGTTGCATCTACTACTAAAACTACTCCCTCAACAGCAGCAAGTGATCTAGATACTTCATAATTAAAATCTACATGACCAGGGGTGTCTATTAGATTCAAATGTAGCCCCTTATAATTCATTGTTGCCGGTTGCAACTTAATTGTAATTCCTCTTTCTCTTTCAATGTCCATTGTATCGAGTAGCTGAGCTTTCATATCTCTTTTTGAAACAGTATCTGTAATCTCTAAAAAACGATCGGCCAAGGTAGACTTACCGTGATCTATGTGGGCAATAATTCCAAAATTTCTTATCTTAGTTTGATCCATTATTTCTCATAAACAGTGGTTTAATATATGATTTTGTAAAATCTGTAATAACTTTCATCTCAGACATATTTGTAAAGGCAGATAAGATAAAATAAATAGCCATACCACCTATACCCGCAACAGCAGCTTGAATAAAGACACCAAAGAAACTTTGCATATTAACAATTGGTGCTAATAAATTTAATAAGCCATATGCTGTTAAGCCGGCTAGTATAGAATTAATACCTATCTTAAATACAGATTTAATTATAGTCTTATCATCTAAATCTCCAACTCTTTCTCTAAGTACAATTAGTAGTAATAACATATTAACTATATTTGCAACTGTAAATGCTATTCCTAAACCAATAATTCCCATTGTTCCAGCTAGTGTAAAGGAAAGAACAATATTAATGGCAACACTAATCATACCAATAAGTACTGGTATAGTTGTATTTTCAAAAGCATAAAATGCACGAGCAAGTAATGGTATAGTACCTTGTGCAAATAAAGATATAGAAAATACTCCAAGTATTTGAGCTGTGAAATATGTATCTTCCCAATCAAAAAAACCAGCTCCAAGTACAATACGTACAAGCTGTGCACGCAATACAAGTACCAAAACAGATATTGGAATTATAAAAAATAATATACGTCTAAATGTTATAGAAAAACTACCTCTAAAATCTTTTGTATTCTCACTAGTACAAGCTCTAGACATAACAGGAAAAGCAGCAATAGCAAAAGATAGTCCAAATATAGATATTGGGAAACTTTGCAGATTTGAAGCTAAATTAAATACAGCAATACTACCAATAGTTAAAGTGGATGCAATAGATGTAATTATGACTTGATTAATCTGATTAGCAGCTAGCCCTATTGTACGAGGTAGCATAAGCCAAAACATTCTAGATGTTTCCGGTGTATTTTTTAATGTGAATCTATACTTCCAACCATGTTTACGTACAGCAGGATACTGTATAAGTAAATGTAATAATGAACCCAAGACAACACCACTAGCAAGACCCTTTAAACCAAAACTTGGATATAAAAATAAAACACCAACAATTATTCCCAAATTATAAAATATTGGTGCAATAGCATATGGCACAAAATCTCTCCAAGCATTTAAAGTTCCAGAAAAAACATTGCTTATACCAAAGAAAATAATACTAAGTAGCATTATTCTAGTAAGTGTTATTGTTTGTTGCTGACTATCTAAATCAAATCCTGGAGCTAGTATTGAAACAATAAATGGAGCAAAGATGATAGCTATAATAGCAAGAAAGGTTAAAACTATAACTAATTTTGTTATAACAATATTTACAAGCTCATAAGCTTTAGATTTATCTATATCCCATAAACGAATAAATACGGGAATAAAAGCAGCAGCAAGCGCTCCTAATACTAAAGTATTAAAAATAAAGTCAGGTAAACGAAAACTAGCATAGTAAATATCTAATGTTCTGCCAGCACCAAAAGTACTTGCTAGAATGCGATCTCTTAAAAGACCAACAAGCTTTGCTAGTATTGAAAAAAAGGCAATAAGAACTGCCCCACCCGTTACCGTCGTTATTAATTTGTTCCAAATTTTATTAAACATAAAACGATAGTATTATACGGTATTTATAGGTATTTGTCTAGCCTATAGAATAAAACAAAAAGCTGTGCCCCACTGAGAGGATTGCATGAGTTATAGTCTTCTTTTAGGAGAGAGATTACCCACAATTTATGGGTAAAAAAACTATAATTCAGCCTTCAATAAGGGCACAGCTTTCTGGTAACAATTTATTATTACCACTGCTATTTTATAATATTCTATTGTTAAGTCAAGGTATATAAAGGCGAGAATTAATTCTCGCCTTCACAATGTTGCGGCAACGGAAGGAGTCGAACCCTCAACCGATTTTACTCGGTACCTGGACGCTCATAGGGCTATCATCCTAAGGCGCTATGCCATTCATTAATTCTAATTGTAATAGGACTATGCATGAACTCAATTTTCGCCACAAGGACTATCCCGAATTCACTATTATTATAGTCCTACTATAATTAGAATCAATCTAAACCTTATAAAGATGAAGATATATGCGATGGATAAGAAATTATATATAATATATTATATCCGACTTATACCTTCATCTTTCTAAGGTCTATTTATATTTTCAAATAACCTTTTAAAAATACTAATCTTAATATTTTTGAAATGTTACCCAAGCTGATTATTTATCAACCAGCTTGGGAAAAAAGGAAACAATTACTGATTAGCCAATCTTTCGGCTTCTCTTATTCTTAGATCCATATGACGTGCAAGTTTGAATATCATTATCCAACATGCTACGAATACTACTCTACAAGCAATATCTACAGCACCCCATTGAACAATGTTTAGATATTCAACAATATACTCCAAACCAATCTTCGTGCTAACAAGTAACACGATCATAACGGAAACCATTAATATTCTCATTATCATATTCCTTATATTCTTGTAATGATCTATCTATACTTCCTAAATCAACTACATCATGTAACTGACTTGGGATGTACGGGAACGATGTTACGTTCCCGTGAGAGATCTTTGACCTATACCTCAGGGGCCTCATATTCTTTGAGTTGTTCATTTTTGTAAATGAACATACCGCTAAAGAAGAATACCATGCCGATTATAGAAAAAAGCATTAAATCCTGTATTGCATTTTCTACTGCAGCATTTTCAGTAAATGCAACATAAAAGAAATGTGTAACACCGATTATAGCCTTTACCCAACTACCGATACCAATAAGACTTAAAACAATTGCTAAAACTTTCATTATATTCTCCTTATTTAGATTTAAAGTGCAGATAACTTTATAGTTATCTTGAGGCAAGAGAGTTAGGTCTAAGTTATTGCCGAAGCATCTTAGACAAAGTAGATAGTAATAGGTAGATTCCAGTCAGACCGGATTCTACTTAAACATATCTCCACGATCTAGATAAAATACGAGACATTATCTAGATTAACTCTCTCCTCTCAAAACAACTAATTTTGATAAAAGAAAAGCGACTGGAGAGAGAGTTCTAGCAGTCGCTTTTCAAATAGTAAAATTTGTTTATGTTTGAAAATATCCCTCTCTCCTTGGATATATATTAATATGTAAATATCAGTTAATATAGTACTATACACCATATTTACATATTTGTCAAGGCATTTATCCCCTTTTATAATAAAAAATAGCTAATATTAGCTATTTATATAAAAATTATATATTTAAAAACTATCTCAAAATAAAGCCCAACTGATAATCTTTATTTATTACAGATTCTGCATATAGATTATTACCTATCTTATACATACTCTCTGAGCTATCTGAAAACCACTTACTTTCAAGTGCTTTTGGAACAGCAAAGCTAAATTTAAAGTTCTGATTATCCATACCAGACTGTTTATCATAAAAGAAACTATAGTTTAACTTATATTGATCTGGTAATAACCAGCCAGCTATTTTTGAACTTGCTTCATCCTTAGCTATCTTAAATGGAAGTCTATATGTAAATGTTATTTCCTTTTCTTCGCCAGGATCTACCATTAACCATTGACCAAAAACTTGCTTATTAAATTGCTTAGCTGAATAATATTTTCCAAAATCATTATAGTAATTAATACCATCAAGTTTTATTAAATCCTTATCTGCCTCTAAATAATCTGACACTTCTTTGAATAGATTAGGGTCTGGCATAATAGCGCCATCTATAGATATTAATTCTGAACCTTCTGGTACAAGTATTCGAATAAAGGATACATTTCTGTGACCAGTGAAGATATCATTTACATCTCCTTGATGGTCACGAGCAATAGTTGTTTTTCCAATTAAATAATTATCTGGTCCTACAAGTAAATTATAATCTACTGTTTGCTTTATAGCTTCATCAGATTTACCACCACCTATATTATGTGAAACAACTTGGAGATAATCCCCTGTTATATCTGGTATATGTCCTGACCAAGATTTATTCATAACCTTAGTCTGAGCATCTTCATCAAATAAATAGATTTGAATATCGCTTCTATTCAAATGATCATATAACATTGTAGCTACACCAAATAATTCTATTGGAGGGAGTTCATATATATTGTCTATTAAAACAGGCGCTAAATCTGCTAAGATTTGTTTTGGTTTATTCTCCTGTATATCATATTCAAATTCAACAGCATGTTGAAGTGCCGTTACTACATTTGAGCTTGTTAATTTTTTATCATAATCTGGCATTTCTATTGGTTCAAAATATCCAACAAGATCTATAATCAATTGACTATTAATTCCAATAACACCATCTACTGAAGGGCCATTAGCACTTTCATAAAACCAAGCTATCTTTTTAGCGGTAGTTGGCCAATCAGACCACCAATTAGCGTCCCATATTTGCCACCTAGAGCTTAATAGTTGATGAGGATAGGGTGCAATAACCATTTCTCTAACTTGAGCCTTTAAATCATAAAGACCACCACCAGGTATAGATAAATCTTCTATTTCACCCTTTGCCATATCTAGAAGTGCAAAGCTACCCATAAAACCACCCGTTGCTCTTAATTCATTACTATTTTGAAAAACAAGCAAATATCTCTTTGGCTCTTCTGTACCAATTAAAGTCATAAGCCAATTAAGATTATCTGTAATATCTACAAGATATTTACTTAATTGATTACTCTGTGATTGCCATATAGTAAATATTGACCTGTATTCTGCCGGTATAATATTTAAGTTTATTTTATCTATCTTAGTAGCTACCGTTGAATAGAGATCATTAATTTCATTAATATTTACAGATAATACTATTAATTTATCTGCCAGTGACATATTCTCATCACTGGTAAGTGAAGCTATTGTATTAAGTTTTACACTAATCTCTGACATCACAGCTCCTATCGCTACAAGATTAAGTCCAGAACCTACCTCGGTGCTATCTAGTGACATCCAAGCTGGTACTTTATCTAATGTATCTGAATAGGAAGCAAGCATTGCTTGAGCACTTGCAAAACTAAATGATGCTTCAGCAAAACTTCCTTCTGCACCCGCCCAATCTCCTTGCATCATGCTGTCTAGACCCACCTGCCAAGTACGAGCAGCCTCTTCACTAATACCCATTACTCTGCCTTGAACAGTTTTAGCATTATTATATAACCCAAACCCAAAGTATGGGAGCATTAACATAACTGCAACTATAATAAAAACTAATAGACTACGGCTATATTTTAAAACTAAAGAATCTGTTAATAGTTTTCTACTAGATAATATGCCATTTCCAATAGACTTTACTCCATTAGCAGATTTCTTACCCATTGAAATAATAGAATAATTTATAGCAATAAGCGCCAGCTTCAATAATCTAAAAAAACTATATATTAATTGAACAATAGATAGTCTATATATATTTGGAAATTCAAAAGAGAATTTAGGCCTTTTAAAGCTAGCCATTCTTTTTAACTTTACTAAAACATTTACGGGCTTCATTGAATCAAGTACTGCCGTCTTAGATTTAACAGGTATTGGTGCTATATCCTCAATCTCTTTCTGTTTTAATTTCTTATCCTGAAGATTAAGTAAATGTGGCGAGTGTGTAAAAATTAATTTCTTTTTATGATTAACAAAAAAAGAGTCATTAGAATCTGACTGATGAATTAATCTGTCTAGCTCATAATGCGCAAGAACTTTCTTCTTAGCAACAGATGATAGCTCATCTGCTATCTCTTCATCTCCAATACCAAAATCCTTATCTATGTCTAGATCTTTATGCTTTTTCTCAATTTGTTTTTTTTTGACCATTTTATGGATTTATATCCAATGTAATAATAATATCTTCGATATCTCCACTAGCTCTTAATACAGATAATGTTACTGTGCTACCAAGTGGATATTCTTGTAATAGTCTATTTAAGCTTGAACCAGATTCTATAAGTTGATCATTAACTTTTAAGATAATATCTCCACTTACAATCTTAGCTCGGGCTGCTGCACCATCTTCTACAATTGCATCAATTCCTAACTCTTCATTACCATATATGAGTGCTCCCTTATTATATCCCTGATGAAGACTTGCTGGCAGACCAACTACTTCCGCAAGGTCTATATAATTAACTCCTAGGCTATTATGATTAACCATTGCTTCACTGCTGAGGAAATTTCTAACTGTAATCTGAAGATTTAAACCACTAAGTGCCATATTATCACCTATAAGTATTCCAATAACATCTCCATTACTATTAGCTAGTGGTGATCCAACAAACTCTCGCCCTACGCTATCTTTAATAACTAAATTTAAATCATTTTTATCTGTACTATGTAGGAAATTAGAACTATCTTCAATTAATGTGAAATCCTTTGCAATAAGCTTAGTGTGTAGTTGAAATGGCTTATTAAATTTCAAAGTATTTCTAAGTACAAGTAAATTATCTCCAAACTTTACACTATCTGCAGTTCTAATTGTAATTGGATTTAGATCTGATTTATCTATCTTTAAAAAGACAAGACCATTATAGCTATCAACTACAAATTCAACTACTTCAAAACCTTGTCTATCATTTGTAATTATTAAATAGTCTTCATTAACATCAGTAATTACTGAATCGGTGGTAACTATCCAACCATCGCTAGTTACAATTAAACCATTACCCTGCAAATTATCATCTGTATATAATGCATCCCATTCATCCGAAGATGCTGAATAATTATTGGTATAAATAAGAACAGTTTGATTACTTAGATTCTGAGTTGTAATATTATCAAAACTATTCTTTATATTATCATTCTGCTGAGCTGCAAGATCTAGAATCTCACTAATACCCGGTCCTGTACTTACATCTGTATAAAGCCAATTTGGCTGCATCTTAATTTGCCACCAAGAACCAAAAAATCCAGCCACAAGGCCAAATAATAAAGAGACAATAACTACTGCTGTCCAATTTAATGCTTGCTGAGGTAATCTTATCTCATCCTCTTGCAAATAGATTTCCTTAATTGTTTCTGCTCTTGAATTGTCAGCTTTAGCTGCTTTTGGTTTAGGTTTTTTCTTTAAACTCATATTGCTTTGTTATTTTATGAAATTGCTTATTAATAATATATTTAAATAATATAAATAAATTTGCAGCTACTATTAAACCTTTTAAGTACAAATCTACCGGTAAATAGTAAAGTATATAGAAAACTTCCATTGTTAAGATAATAACTGCAATATCTACAAACATATAATCCATCTTATGTTTATACCCTTGAAGTCTTAATAGTAATAATGCAATAAGTATAATCATCACAAGGGATACAAACCATAATGCCCAATTTAGATATAGTACAAAATTATAACCAATCACTGACATAAAAAATACTAGAGCAACTATTAATACCATTTGCAAATTCGTATTAAAATCAAAGGTCTTACCAAGAAAAGGATGATGCCTATCGAATGCTTCATTTAAAATTAAATAAAGCATTATTGCAAAGAATATTATCATAATTACAAATAACCAATTCTTTGGTAGAAATACAAGGAAAGATAAACCAATGATTTGTGTAAGTAATGGATATATCATTTCATACAAAAATACTTTCATATCCCCTGCTTGCCTTGTAATTGAAAATATACTAATAGCAAGAAGTATAATTACAAATGCGCTGCCATAATAAACCCAATTACTATGCATAAGCCAACTTAAAGCTACTAGAAAATATATGAAAGGTACAAGATATGTAGATAAACGACTCAGTAATACCATTCCTATTCAACCAGGAAATTAAATCTACTAAATAGCCAAACATGCTCAGACTGAAGCTCTTTATAAATACCAATCGCTTCTTCTCTATATCCATTTAAATCTCTACTGAATGCTAGGACTAATTTTAAATGTAAATCTTTCATATCAGCTGGTATATGAGCTATGCCTAATACTTTTTCTCTTGTCTCTTTTATGGCATCATCTCTAGTTAAAGACTGTAATGCAATCTCCTGTTGATACTCATACAAAATATTACTTAAATCATCTTGATAAGTTTCAATCATTTCACGAGGGCTTAAAATAACTTTATTATCTGGAATATTTACAGATAAATTAGCTGGATCATCATAGCTATCATTTTCACCAATAATAATAAAAACTAATACTCCTGTAAGTACTACTAATATTATAAAGAAAGTAAATTTTGTTTTACGCATAATTTTTTATTTCTTAGTAAGTCCTTCAAGTGCTCTTAATACTTCAAGAGGCATTGCAAATATAACTGTATTAGATTGATCAGAGGATAAATCATTAATAGACTGCAATGTTCTTAAATGAAGCGCTCCAGGAGACCTAGCTAATATATCCGCTGCTGCTCCCATATTATCTGCTGCTATTTTTTCACCTTCTGCTTTAATAATAACTGCTCTCTTTTCTCTTTCTGCTTCTGCTTGCTTTGCAATAGTTCTTTTCATATCTTCTGGTAAGGAAATATCTTTAAGTTCAACATTATCCACCTGAATGCCCCAAGGATCAGTTGCTTTATCTACTGCAATCTTAATTCTGTCAGATATTTCATCTCTATTTGATAATAATTCATCCAATTGAACTTCACCAACAGTATTTCTCATAGTAGTTTGTGCAAGTTGAGTTATTGCATAATAGAAGTTCTCTACCTCAATAATAGCTTTGGCTGCATCAGACACTTTATAATAAATAACAGCGTTAATTTGCGCTGAAATATTATCCTTTGTAATTGTCTCTTGATCTGGAACATCTACAGCCTTAACACGAACATCAACTTTCTTCATAGATTGAAAAATTGGTAATACTATTCTCCAGCCTGGCTGCATAGTTCCTGTATATTTACCTAAAGTAAACTTAACTCCTCTTTCATATTGATTAATCTGACGAATACTAATCAGAATAATAAATACTATAATTCCAATAATGTAATACATAATTCTATTTTTTAATATTTAAGCGAAAGCGGCAGCATCAATTCCCTCCCACTTTTGTTCTGCTGCATTCCATTTATATGCGTTTAAATTACAACTAACCTCGTCTTCTGAATAGACATAGTCCACTTTTACATCAGATCCTATTCTATTACTAAAACTAGTCTTTTTATCAAGTATTCTAGGTTTTATAACAAATTCTAATTTCATTAAGCCCATAGGACCCTCAAACTCAATAATTTCTACCTTGCCAATACCATCAACACCCTCCTCTTCAGACTCATTCTGAATCTGGAATTTATCCTTTGCCATTAACTTTATCTGCTCCCATTTTTCTAAATTCATAGGCATTTTAAAAAGATTAAGCACGATTATTATACCACTTTTACGTATTTATTGACAACAAAGTCCCTACGTGATTAAATTAGGTGCTGGACATTAACAATAAACTTTGGAGGTTAATATGAGCAGAATATTTTATGAGACCATTATTGACCTCATAGATACACAAATTTCAAACTCAAGTAATCTACAACAAGTAAAAACACTTGGTACTATTTTAAGTGATGACAAAGAAGCAAATGCTAATAAACAAAAAGTAATTGCTCTTCTCAGCAATGTTATTAAGAAATGTAAAAAGAAACAAGATGAATTAGGTATAACAAATTATCTAAATGATATCTTATCAAAATTAGAAAAAGGAGAATGAAAATGTCCAAGAAACTACCCAGTATTCATGAAGTGATAATTCAACAAATTGAATCTCAAGGAACAATGGCCTTGCATTTACCGGAATATGAAAAGAGCCTTAAACTGCTCTGTGACATCTTAGGTGATAGTCATATTCCCAATCAAGCAACTTCTTATGTATTGAATAAACTTGGAACTCTTTATACTTTTTTTAAAGAAAAGCCCCAAAATAATTCAATTCATGAAATAATCATGGAAGTTATTGTCAAAATTGAAACTCGAAAAAAAACCTGATTGAGCTACAATCAGAACAAAACAAGTTTTATTTTAAAAACCCTACTCAAAGAGTGGGGTTTTAAATTTAGAGATTAATTTAGTAAAGCTACCCACAAACCTACATAGTGAGTAATAATAATAACTAAGACTGCTATAAGCAAATGTTCAAAAGAAGTATGCCATGGTTTATTGCCCTGCTGCTTAGCTATATAGAAGCTAAATCCAAAAATTAATGCTATCGCCCAAATAATACTAACAATGATAGCTATGTGTAATTCAAATATTAATATAGGTATTACAAAAGTGAGTGCAAATATAAATTTAGATAAAAATGTTGCTATTGTTGCCTGCCAAACCTCTCTATGACTATGGCTACCACTAGACTCTTCAGCTAAGTGTATTCCCAATGCATCAGACATTGCATCGGCAATAGCAATGACTAATATTCCTCCAATAATAACCATCTTTGATCCAGTACTCGCATGTAATCCAATAATTAAACCAAGTGTTGTTATAACACCGGATGCTAGTCCAAAACTAAATCCCTTTTTTATTGATTTGCTCATATTTACGATCTAATAATAATAGACTTAAAATATTGTTCCTGAAAATGTGTTTTCTTAATTATATCTTCATCTGAAACCTCCATACCTTCAGGAACGACAATTAATTTATCATCGTCGTCATCAGTCCTATGAATGATAGCTATACATCTTCCTACAAACTTATCGCACGGCATATCAATTCCCATGACATATGCATCTAACTCTTCACCATCAGGAGCCATAACACCTTTAATATAGCCATAATTAAGCTCATAAACAAAGCCATGCTTTGGATGTTTTGTGTGTAATGGTCTATCCATGGTGACTGTAACAGTCTTTCCTAAAAATTTAGTCGCATAATTATTCATATTTATACAATTTGTTTTAAAAATTCATCAATATATTTAATAGCCTCATCAAAGTCTACATAATTATTTGTTTTTACATCTTTACAACCTCTTATCATTGCAGACAAACGAGTCCCCTTTTGTTCCCTATATAGACACAATACTTTCTTTTTATCCATAACAGCTCTACCAATCTCATAGCCTACACCCAGTGAAGGAGTTGTAACTTCTGCCACCATAACATCCGCTTCAAGTAGCCAATTCATATCTCTATTATGTATAAACTCTTCTGTTTTATCCTTTTCACCTTTTGCTGTTAAATTTCTTTCCCCAATATGCTCAGTCAATACCTCACCATATTTCTTTAAATGATTAATTAATTTAATATACAAATCTACATCATTTCTCCCTCCACGAATTGCACCCGCAAAATATATCTTCATATGCTTATTTAATATTTGTTAAATCTCCTTTTAAAATAATTGGATTACAGGCCTCAATATCTTCTGTGTATTTCATATCTGGTAAATCATTAAGAATAAATATCTTCTTACCATTAACAGAAGCAAGACCTATTTCCATCAATGTACTTCCACCAATATAGTTATCAATACCATGTTTCTCAATATTTACGACTAAAATACCATCTGATTTCTGAATATTTGGATAATATGCAACTAAGGGATTAAAGTCTAAATTATTCCATTTCTCATCATCTGTTACTCTTCCTTCTGCAAAATCATAAATATCATCTTGAATTATTACTTCATGACCTAATTTCTCCATTCCTTCTTTTGCTTTAATCATCTCTTTAGCAGCACTCATGCTACCACATATTGTTATTAACATAATATTATTTAATTAATTGTTCAGATCCATCTATTTCTATAAATAGTCTCTGTAATTGCGTTTTAACAGTTACTTCACCATTACTAGCTATATAGTCTTTTATGGCCATCATATGTTGTAAAATAATATCCTTTGGCAAATCATTAATATAAAAGTATTTAATCTCTTCTGCTTCATCAGATATTTGTGGGATACCTTTATCAATAGTGGCAATAAAATAGAATCCTAAATCATTTATATCTGATTTTGAATATATTCCAATAAACTTATCTATTTTAATATCTACTCCTATTTCTTCTTTTGTCTCACGTATAGCAGCTTCCCAAGGAGATTCATTCTGTTCTACTTGGCCACCTGGTAAATTCCACTTCATTTTATCATTACGAAAACAAAGTAATACTTCTTGATTAGTATTGAATATAATAGTAAAAGCTCCTACTGTTTTATTATTATTCATGATTAACCCATGAATTTACCGCGACTGAAACCCAATACACTACCACAATGAGGACAATAATACATTATCTCTTGTTTTAAAAAACCTAAACCTTTAATCTCTTTCTTAATTGTTTCTAAATTAACTTCTCCCTTACAATGGGGACATTTTGAATTGCTCATATGTTTAAAATTATCTATCTTTATTCTTATTTAATTTATGTAAAAATACTTCCTCTAAATCAAGCTTATTTATCCAACATAATTTATTTAATTGCCATAATACATCTGCAATTTCATCTTTAAGCTCTTCTCGATCATCCTCACGAATTGCCTCACACACTTCTCCTACTTCTTCCACTAAATGCAATATAATTTCCGTTTCATCTTTTGGTAAACAATCTTTATTTTTCATTTGCTCTATTTGAGCTGCTTGTAATTCAGATAAATTCATATAATTAATATAATTTTTTAATTTTTTTAATTACAGCATCTTGAAATATTCGAAAAGCATGTCGTTTTTCTTTCACATAAATATAAGGCATGCCTATGATGAAACCACACTTATTACACTTTAAAACCTTCACATCTTTTATATTCTTCTTTTGTAAATCAACTAATTTATCTGGACTCAATATTCTATCCATATACATTCTTCGCAAATTTCCAGGACCATCCTTTTGATAAATAGCTACTACTGTTTCACATTTTCTACAGCAAATATTCAATAGCCTTGAATACCCACCCCTAGCTGATTTATATTTATCTTTAATTATTTTAAAATTGTGTTTCATCCCTTAAATTTAAAACGTGGCTTTTCTACACCATCAATTGTAACATTCTCAAAAAACATTTTCTTTGGACGTACCCAAATAGCATTAGGTCCAAATTCTTCCGACTCATAAAGAGCCTTGTACACAACAAGCTCTTCTAAACTTTCACTATGATGAGCAATTCCAAGGACTTCATATTGTCCACCTTTATAATGCTCATATTTTCCTATTTTCATTTCTGACATAATTAATTATCTAAATACTTCTTATTTTTAAGCTTCTCCGGTAAATATGTTTGATCTTCTTTATAGTCATGCTCTGGAGAATATTTATAACCATCACCATAACCTAAGTTCTTCATAAGTTTAGTTGGAGCATTACGAATATGTAATGGTACTGGTAAATGCATAGTAGCTTTAACATCTTGCTTAACCTTAGCATAGGCCCTATATAATTCATTACTCTTCTTACATTTTGCCATATATACAACAGCTTGTGCAAGAGCTAGCTCACATTCTGGCATTCCAATATTATGACAAGCATTATGAGCTGTTACTGCTTGAACAAGAGCTTGCGAATTAGCTAGTCCAACATCTTCTGATGCAAATCTAATTAATCTTCTAGCAATATATAATGGATTCTCACCAGCCTCTAGCATTCTACCCATCCAATATAATGAAGCATCAGCATCTGAACCCCTCATACTTTTATGCAATGCAGATATAATATTATAATGCTGTTCACCATCTTTATCATAATATAGATTACTATTCTGTATAGCTTGCTCAAAATCGTCCTTAATAATGCTATGTGGTCCTTTTCCCTTAGACTTAGTTAAAACTGCAAACTCGAGCGCATTTAAGGCCACACGGGCATCTCCAGATGCTAAAGTAGCTAGATATTTAAGATCTTTAAGTTTAATATCAACATCATGCTTTCCCAAACCATTAATCTTATCTTTTAAAGCTTTCTTTAATATCTTTACAATATCTTCAATCTGCAGAGGTTCTAATACAAAAACCCTACATCTAGATAGTAGAGCAGATATAACTTCAAAGGATGGATTTTCTGTAGTTGCTCCAATTAATGTAATTATTCCCCTTTCCACATACGGTAAAAGACCATCCTGCTGCGCTTTAGTCCAACGATGTATTTCATCTATAAAAAGTATAGTTTTCTTCTGATGATGCTTTAAATTATCTTGAGCATTCAAAACAACTTCTTGTAAACCTTTCTTACCACTGGAAACAGCGGATAATTGTATAAACTCTGAATTTGTCTTATTAGCTATAACAGATGCAAGGGTTGTTTTACCAGTACCTGGAGGCCCCCATAGAATCATAGAAGGCAGTTGATCTTTAGCAATTGCTTGTCTTAATATCTTATCTTTATCTACAATATCTTTCTGTCCAAAAAACTGCGTCCAATCTGTTGCTCGCATTCTATCTGCTAGTGGTCTAGCACTTTGTAAATTGTTATCAAATAAATCCATAGTGTATAAATATCGTAGCATAAACATAAAAAAAGTACTATAATTAATATAGGAGGAAACGAACCTTAATAATGGAGGTGTAATCATGCTACAATTCTTAAGCTCAGATCCATTTCTATTACCGATACATGAACTTGATAGAGGAGCTATAGAAGGTTGGAATATCTTTCAATCATCTATCCTTAAATCAATTGGATATGTATCTATTTATGATTTGGATGCAAAATCTCAATCTGGCTGGGATCTTTTTCAGTCAGGACTATCTAAATCTGCTTCACCGTACAAAAATTTCAGCATAAATGATAGTTGTATTAAACGCAATACAATTTCATTTAATGAATTATTTAATGATAGACCTCTAGGTGTTACATTAGAACGACAGCAATTAGCTGTTGCAAAACTAATGATACATCTAGACCCTGATACAGCATTAGCAATAATGTTTGACGAGGAGATGTAAATTGAAACATGCAATCATTACCCCCTAACTAGTTTGTATAACTATGTTAGGGGGTTTTTATTTACCCCTTGACAAATGTGTAAAAGTATGCTATCATAGTAAGTATTAATCGTTAATTGTCAACTTAATAGAAAACAAATAAAATAAGGAGACTTAAATGTCTGCTAATAACATTGATTTTAATGGTCTAATGTATTGTCCAGAGCCTGGTTGTGGAGCCAAACATGAAGATGGGTTTAATTACCTAATTGGTGAAACATGTCCAAATGGACACATTATTAACCCCTCAATGGTTGCCCCAATTGTTATTGCAACAATGCGAACAATTAAGGAAAGAAAAGTCGTTCCAGTAAGACAAGTGACTGTTATTAATAATAATGCTCACAGAAATATTTGCTCTAACTGCGGACACAGAAATGATGAAATATTTATGCTTGGTGAACCTTGCCCTAATTGCAAGGTTGCAGCAGCATAGTATATCTCATGCAATAAAAATTCCCCTCACCTATCAACTTGGTGAGGGGTTTTAATTTACCATTGACAATAAGCTAATAATGCATTATACTATTTTAACTGAAAAATGTAGTTCATTAAAAAAGGAGAATAAATGACTATTCGTACAAGCTTCATTATGATCAAGAACGATGTAAAGCCAAAAGCGCTTTTACAGATCTACGCCCTTTTACATGCTTTAAGTAAAAAGGCTTCCCCTCTTTATCAATTGCAAACAGAAATTCTTAAAACTCTAATAACTGAGAGGAAAGAAAAAAAGAAAAAAAGAGGTGTCGAGGTGACTCAGTTTGTACTATGCAAGTCTAAGCAAGACTCAGCTGATCCAGAAACAATCAAAGCATGGAACAACTTGGCAAGTATTTTAGCGTGCATAGTCCCCAAGGCGATTCTCACGGATCTGCCATAAATGCATAATGCATAAAAGAATAATTAGAACCTCGCTAAATAGTGAGGTTCTTTATTTAGTATTGACTTTTTAATATATATATCGTAAAGTGCTTTAAACAATCGCACATTAAAAGGAGACAAAAATGGAAACTTTAACAATAGTAGCATTACTAATAACTGCCTCACTGACCCGTCTATACTTTCATTATAAAATTGAACAGAGCAATCAGCCAAAACCAGTCATATCTATTTATTATATTGTTATGACAAATGAAGAAAGAAAAGCTCTTGAAGATTTGAAAGTATATTATGAATCCAAAAACACGGAACATGCAAATCAATGCTTAATATTTCTTAATCATTTAATCTCTGGTCAAGAAATTAATTTGGGCAATTATGCAAAGATTGACTCACCACTTGAAGTCAAAGAAAATCTCTATAATGCCTTTCAAGAAATTGGTACTAAATTACGGCATAAGAGATTTAAAAGTTTTACATTACACAGTGTGCCAGACGAAGTCTTAGCGCAATAATGATGAATGAAAAAACCCTGACAAATGTCGGGGTTTTATAATAATTTCTTTTTCTTGAGCATCATCCGCCAATACCAGTCTTGTATAATATCTCTCCTTACTCCCAAATCATCCATTAATTGTTTAATCTGTTTAATTGCTGTTTGTCTATTACTAGCATTCATTATCTCAACCTCAATAAAGCTACCAAGACCTTTTACTTCATCTATAAATATATTGAAATGTCTATACTCATAATAGCTCCTAACTTTATCCACCCTCACCTCTTCAACAAAATCTAAATGTTTAAGTATTACATCCATCATATCTCCATCAGATATTGTTACCTCTCTTTCTTTACCACCATATATTCCAGAAGGAAGATGATATTCAAAGGAAGCAGTACCAGATGTCATATCTTTTCTAACTCTTAAACGAGGAGATTTAAAACTAATAAATCTCTTACCATTCTTTGGTGAGAAATATATATCTACATAATGCTTCTTTGTTTTTTTACGTATACCTAAAAGCGTAAACTTTTTTAGTAAACGCTTCTTATTCTTTATCTTTGCTTTCATTTCTATTTCTAACTGCATAATGAAAATATTATATATTCAAAATAATTATCTAGCAAATTAATTTTGTCTAAGTGCTTCAATTGGATCAAGCTTAGCGGCTTCTTTCGCTGGATATAGTCCAAATATTAAACCAATAGCAACAGCTACTCCAACAGATATTATTACAGACTCAGGCGGAAGACTAAAGCGCCATTCAATACCTTGAGATTGAGCAATGATGGCTGTCAGCCAAGCAAGTAATGCTCCGACACCAACACCAACAATAGCTCCTCCAAAAGTTATAAGTCCTGCTTCAATTAAAAATTGATTCATAATATTTTTACTAGTAGCACCTACTGCTTTTCTAAGTCCAATTTCATATGTTCTTTCTGAAACAGATACATACATAATATTCATAATACCAACACCACCAACAATTAAAGAAATACTAGCAATGGCGATAAGCAATAGACTAATACCACCGAGAATTGAATCCATCATACCCATGGCTTCTTGCATAGAAGTAACTGAGAAATCATATTTATCTGGATTACGTTCTTCTATGTCATGTCTTGTTCTAAGTATTTCTGTAAACTCATCTATTCCTCTATCTATATATGAATCATCTTTAAGCCAACTCATCGCATAAGATAAATGATCCACTCCCATGAGCTGTTTCTGTATAGTTGTTACTGGAATCATCGTGACACTATCCATATCCATACCAAAATATATACCCTTTTCTTCTAATACTCCAATTACCCTATAATTTTTATTACGTATCTTAACATTTTTACCAACAGCTTGAGACTCGCCAAAAAGTTTCTCCTTAATACCAATACCAAGTACAACTACTCTAGCTTGACTATCTACATGTGTTTCATCAATAAAATAACCCTCGCCAATAACCATATTATATACATCGAGGAAATTCTGATCCGTTCCAAAAATTAAAGCTGTTTTAGTATTACCTTCATAATTAAATACTTCTTGACCGATAAGTCCAACATTAACTTTATCTACATAAGATAATTTAGATAAAGCTTCTGCATCTTCTCTGGTTAAAGTTGTAATACTAAGACCTTGCGCCATTGATGTTGCATTCTCAACCGAAGTTTTACCAACATTAGGTGTCTTTACTTCAACTTGAATAATATTTGTACCAAAACTAGATATTTGATCTGTTACATAATTCTTTATTCCCTCACCAGCTGCCATAACCATAATAACTGAACCAATACCAATAACCATACCAAGAACAGTTAAGGCTGTTCTTACCTTATGCTTACTTAATGCTCCATATGCAGTTTTAAGTGGAAATAAAAATTTCATAATTATTCATAACGTAATGCTTCGACTGGATTAAGCTTTGCTGCTTTACTTGCCGGATATAGTCCAAAGAATATTCCAATTGCTACACTGATACTAACACTTAATAATATTGAACTAAGACTTACAATAAATTCCCAATGATAACCTAAATAATTTGCAATGAGTGCTATAAGACCTGCTACAAATGCACCAATAATAATACCAATAGCTCCCCCTACAAAAGTTAATGTAATTGCTTCTACTAAAAATTGAGTAGTAATAACAATAGGTTTTGCACCAACTGCTTTCCTAAGACCAATTTCTGCTGTTCTTTCAGTAACAGATACAAGCATAATATTCATAATTCCCACTCCACCAACAAGAAGTGCAATAGCTGCTATTGCCGCTAAGAAGAAATTAAGTGCACCAGTAACTGACCCCAACACATCTAAGGCTTGAGCTTGTGATCTAACAGAAAAGTCATCTATACCAGCTTGCTCAATATCATGCTGATCACGAATTATACGTTTCACTTCTTCAATAACAGCTGGTACATTCTCTTCTTTATCTATCTGAAAACGAGCGGAAGAAATATGATTAATACCAAGCATAATCTTTTGAGCTGTTCTAAGTGGTATATATACTTGATTATCTAAATCTCCAAAAAAAGTAGAGCCTCTTTCCTCTACCACACCTACAACTCTAAATATTTCTTTTTTTATCTTAATTTTCTTATTCAATGGATCAATATCCCCAAATGTATCAAGAGCCACTTGATAACCAAGTACTACAAGTCTAGACAGTCCTTTATCTTCTACTTCTGTATACCAGCGTCCAGATATTAAATTAGCATTCTCTACAAGAGGATAAGAATCTGTTGTACCAACAAATGTTGTATCTACTTTCTGATTCTGATAAACAATATTAGCAACACCTTGCACATAAGCAGCACCAGCTACAATAGCATTTGTTGAATCATTATCTAAAATGGCTTCTAAATCTTCAAGTTGAAGAGTTGTTACTGTAATGCCCATAGCAGATGCCGGTGGACCTTCATCATCTGAAGCACCAGGAAGTACTGAAACTAAATTTGAACCAGCACTTTCTATCTCATTAAATATGAGGCTTTGTGCTCCAGCGCCAACTGACAAAATCATAATAACACCAGCTACGCCAATAATTATTCCAAGCATAGTTAAAAAAGACCGCCATCTATTGATGTTCAGACTTTTAATCGCTGCTTTAAATAATCCAAGTATAGCCATTACTTAATAAGTTCACCTTCTTTAACGGATCTTCTTTTTTCTACTTTTATATCTGATTCGATTAAACCATCTCTAATCTTAATAATTCTATCAGCATGATTTGCAGTATCTTGTTCATGAGTAACTAGAATTATTGTATGCCCTTTATCATTCAAACGTTCAAATATTTCCATTATTTGTGTACCAGATTTTGTATCTAAATTACCAGTTGGTTCGTCTGCAAATACTATCTTCGGTTGATTAACAATGGCTCTCGCTATTGCTACTCTTTGTTTTTCTCCACCAGATAATTGATTAGATAAAAAATCTGAACGATGATCAAGGCCTACTGATCTAATTGCCTCTTCTGTTAATTTATCCTTATCTAATCTATTTGAATATGTTAAGGGTAATTTAACATTCTCATAAACTGATGTTTTAGAAAGTAAATTAAACTGTTGAAATACAAATCCCACCTCCTCATTACGAATAGATGCTAATTTATTTTCATCAAAAGAAGTAATGTCCTTACCATCAAAGATATATTTACCGGTTGTAAGTTTATCTAAAAAACCAAGAATATGCATAAGAGTAGACTTACCTGAACCAGATGGTCCCATAATAGCAAGGTACTCCCCTTTTTTAATTGAGAAATTCAAACCATGTAAGACCTTTGTAACAACCTCTTCATTAACAAATTCTTTTTTAAGGTCTTGTATGTCTATTAATTTATTGTCCATTACTTTGTGTAATAATTATTGTTTCACCAATCTCTACACCTGAAATTATTTCAATATATCCAGTATCATCTTTAAGTCCGGTATCTACTTCCTTTGTAATAGCCTCATCATTATTTAATACTTTTATTTGTTGTATATTATCTACTTCAAATACTGCTCTTGCTGGAACAGCTACAACTGCTTCTTTTTGATCTATTAGAATATCTACATTAGCAGTCATACCTGGCTTTATTGCCTGATCTGGAAGATCAAAAGCAACTCTTACTTTATAGTAAACAACATCTGATATTGTAGTTTCAGCAGGTTCTATAAAACTAATATGCCCACTAAATACAAGCGCGCTACCATAAGCATCTAATGTTATCTCCGCACCATCACCAACTCTTACATCGGCAATGTCTGATTCTGGAATATCTACTTCTATTTCATAACTAGATTTACCAATAATAGTAATTACAGAATCTGTTAGACCTGCTTGTTCACCTAATTTCTTGTCTACTTTAACAATTGTTCCAGAAATAGGTGCTTTAATCATATAATCTGCAAGCCTTGCATAAGCTGTCTGCAAAGTAGCTTGTGCCTGCTGTAATCTAGCCTGATAAGAAGATATTTCAAAATCTCTAGGACCAGCTTCTTTAAATGTTAATTGAGCTTCGGCTAATAATACCGCTTCTTCCTGTGCATTAATATTATCCTCGGCTATCTTTACTTGATTCTCATAATACACAATATTATTACTTAGATTTGCTTTAGCTGTTTGCAGGCTTGTAAGCGCTGTGTCTAAATTTGTTTGTTGTGTTCTTACGCTTGTTTTATATGCATCTAATTCTGTTTGAGTAAATGATGATCCAGTCAAACTATTCTCTAACATTAAATATGTATTAACTAGAAGTCCTGAAATATCTGATTGATAACTTATTAAACTTGAAAGTCCAAATTCAATTTCATCATTGCTAGATAGGCTTGTAATTGAATTAAGTGTAGCTTGAATTGACTGATACTGATTATTCAATGTAGCATATGAACTTTCAGAAATATTCTTATACTGAGGGCTAATTACGGATAGAAGTGGCTTAGCATCTGTATCTGTTAATATTGTCTTTACAGTATCTAGTGCAGCTCTTGAATAAAAATTTTTGGTAACAAGACCATTTAGTGCTGTCTCTCTATATGTTGTAAGTTTATCATCTCTCTCATTTATAAGATTAGATAAACTAGTTTTAGCTTGATTCAAACTGACATTAGCTTGAACAAGTTGTTGCTCAGTAACCGCAACATCTTCAATGGATGCTCCAGATAATACTCTATCTAAATCTGCTTGTGCTGCTGCAACATTAGCATTGGCATTAGCAACGTCTGCTCCAACTGAAGCTGTATTTAACTGAGCAAGTGTTTGTCCTACTACTACCTCATCACCCACTGCAACATTAATGCGAGCAATTCTTCCACTACTAGAAAAACTTAAATTAATTTCATCAGCAGATTCTACAGAACCTGTTGCTGATACTGTTTTAATTAAATCACGAATACCAACTTCTTCTGTTATATACTCAATTTGTTCCCCTCCTTTACTTACGCTTGAAATAACAATTAATACTACAATAATAGCAATAACTGACATCCAAATAATCTTTTTCTTTGTCATATGTTTATTTATATTAAAATAACTCAGGGTGATTATATTACCACTTTCTTATATATTTTACCACTTTTAAGCAAAAAAAACGAGTTATAAGCTCGTTTTAATACATGTATACTAAAATAATACTATTCCACTGTTTCAGAGGGTCTTTTTGGCTTACAAATCATTGGATCAACAATTTTCTTACTTACATAATATACAGAGATAATCATAACAATAAGAGCTAATATCATAAACTCACCACCATCAAGTGGTAGGAAAGAAATTAGTGAAGCTGTAAAACCTAAACCAAATATTGAAGTTAAAATAACAGAACCACAGGCAGCACAGCCAATTCCAAACATTCCAGCAATAACACCAAAAAAACTAGCACCAGCTTCCTTATTAGCTTTTGCCTGCCTTCTTAAGAGGTAAACAAGCATAGCAATATTTATGCCAGCCACAATAGCAAGTAATATAACAGTCCAAAATGTAAATAATGAAGTAAAGTTTGTATCTATTGAAAATAAGGATTGAAAAATTAATTTAACTTTAGTAAAGAAAGTAAAAATATCTGACCCTACCGTATAATTAATAAATCCTAACTTGTTTGTAAATACAGATAAAAAATATACAATTAAAGCAAAGAATGCTCCAGTCACAATATATCTAGTATTTTTAAATACAAGTTTCATTGCTTTAATAATAATCTGAAATACATTCTTCATAAATCTAGTCTAACATATTCATATACTTAGTAATAGTTTCTTCAAACCTGGCTCTATTCTCTTCTAGTATTGGTTTACCAGGTGGTAAAACTTCATGCAAAGGATTTATCTTAACTCCATTCTTTACCATCTCATAATGCAAATGAGGGCCTGTAGAAAAACCAGTTGAACCAACATAACCAATAACCTCTCCTTGCTTCACCTTCTGTCCATAAGAAACTGCTATTTTGGATTGATGAGCATAATTAGATGAATATGTACCATTATGTCTAATACTTGTTAAATAACCATAACCAGCGCTACTCCAACCAGCAAAAACCACAGTACCATCACCAACCGTTCTAATTGGTGTGCCATAAGGCGTTGCATAGTCTATTGCTCTATGTCCGGTTGAAACATTAAAGGCTGCAACATAACGACTACCAGTTGTAAAGCCAGATGAAATATATTTAAAGGCAACTGGTGCTTTAAGGAACATCTTCTGAACTGAATTACCATCGATATCAAAATATCCTTTATTTTCTTCTGACTCTTCAAAATAATATAAATCATATTCCGTACCTGCATTAATATACTTACCAGCCAGTACTTTACCTGGCATTATATATTCTCCATCTAAATATCTTTCCTCAAATGCAAATTTGAAAGTGTCTCCTACCCTTGGATCCATAGCAAAGTCTATTGACCACTGAAATGCATTAGCAAATTCAATGATAGCTCTTTCATCAATATCATTTTCAAGTGCCGCTTGATACATAGAGGACTTAACTTCACCAGACACAATTTTTTCTTTTACTTCATAAGCAATGGACTGTCTTATTGCACTCCAATCCCCCTCTCCTGTCTCAGATAAGTCCTTAGCTACTATTAATTCATCTTCTGAATCTATCTTATACTCCAGTCTAATAATATCTCCCGTATCACCATCATAATATAAGTCTAATTTCTTACCAGCCCTTAAAGTTACTAAATCATAATATTCTAGGGATTTAGCATATATTTCATTGGCTATAGCAATTGGAACTGAATTATTCTCCATAATAATGCCATAAGTATCCCCTGTATTTATCTCAACAATAACTCGTTTATCCTCAATAGCTGCTTTCACTTCTTCAATATTTACATTATTTGCCTTAAATAGCTTTGGTATAGATATTCCTAATAATAAAAAAATAATTACAATAATACCTATTGCTGCTATTTTAATATATCCCATATATGAATCTAATCTTCTTTTTTTCCAAACTGTTTGAACTTTCATGGTTTATACATTTTAGCAAAATTGTATAAAAAAAAGAAGCCCCTAATTCTCAGGAGCTTCTTGAATAAAAATAACCAAATGTTTATACCAGTCATTTTTGATTTTCTCTTTAACCAAGCTTACAAATTCATACTCAGTAAAAGCCTTAACCAATAAATCACGGATTTCAACATCTAGTTCAGCAGGTTTTAACTTGTCTCGCTTCAAATTTTTAATATCTTCAATTAAAGATTCGAATTCAAGTGCATCAAATAAATCATCAGCACTTTGACGAACAGTCTTAGTAATAAACGAACGTATAAGATTGTCTGTAATACGCGTAGGTTTGTGACCAAGAACATGCCAGCGATGAAAGAATACCGTACCAGTTGTTTGCAGATTGTAATGGTGCAGCAATTGCCTTGCTGTTAAGCCAGAACCTCTCAATCTCTCATCAATATCTCGATGATGCTGAGGGTCTTGCTGGAATGATCTTAAGCTAAATAGCTTAGGACTAATAATTCCCATTCCGACTAAAACATATTCTGCAATGGTGTTTAGCATTTCATTTGCTAAAGACTTTGTATTGTCGAATCTTTTGATTCTACGAAATCTCTTAACAAATCTTTTCTGAATTTTATCTGCGAAGATTAAATTCAATTGCTTAACCATTACCAAATCTCGAAAAAAACTTATTAAGATCTGATCATTTACCTGACAGGCATGAAAAATAATTCTATACATATTTTCAACCTGGTCAATATACTGATCTACAATCTTAATAGCGGTACTTAATTCATTGAAAGCATTAAGAGTTCCAGTAGAATCTCTTTGACTTCTCAAATGATCTTTTAATACCTCCAATTCACTTTCATTTTTTTCTTTCGAATTTGAAAATGTCTTAAGCATAACACCACTTGAAACTTTCTGATGCAAAATCCCTTGTTTATGTTCAGACAGATCAGGAAATCCATCCTTATACATAGCAATAAAGAAATTTAACACCAAATCATAAATGGCTTTGTCAGAAATAACAGATAATTGAAGATGATCTTTTATAAGAATTGTACGTAATAACTCTAATGAAAAGACTGCTTCAAAACACTTTTGTATTTCTTCATTATCTATTGCTTCACAAATTTGCTGCAAAACAACTTCTAATGTTGCTTCTGGATTATCCGCAGATGAATCCAATAGATCAAGCATATCTATACTCAATTTCTGAGACAAAGATAGCTTTAAATCTAATATCTGTGAAGGAGATAAATCTAAACTGATCTCCATTCCTTGCGATAACTCTAATCCCATATATCCTCCCACATATTGTTAATGTCCATTGAATAAGTAAAATTAACATAATATTAATACTGTGTCAATAAACTAAAAGCCACTCGTAAATTTATTCACGAGTGGCCAATTTTAACTATTAGGTAATAGCAGGTAATCTTCTGCCTACTATTATGTTTCTTACTTCTGGATGAAGTCTGTATGGTACCTCATTCAGTTGATGTCCCGTAGAAGGTTCACAAATCTCTTTGACAAGTCGTGATCCTAAATCATACACTATTTTAAAAATGTGATGATTTGACGTTACATCCTGACCCAGCCCCCTATTGTAGTAGGTTGGTGGTGTATCGCTTGAAGGATCGTACTCAGAAATCTTAAGAGCACATTCGTCGGGGGTGTTTCTATACCCGGCAAAGTTAATCCAAACGTAACCAGACTCACCTGAATCTACCAGCTTCGGTAGATTGTTTAAATATTTCTCAATATCTCGACGAAGGATAATAAATCCATTAGCACCAGACATTGAAAAATTTGGGACCGCCATTTCATCATTATATGAAATAGCAAAGAAATTAAATCCGCCGGGTGCATGAATTGTCTCCACATTTGAGTGAAGTAAAGCTGCTCTCAACCGTGGCCATTGTTTTGGTTCTACCCAATTCAATCCTCGAGCATCCTTCCTTTCACTTCTAATAAAGCGGATGTGTTTACATCCTTTATTAGTAGAATGTAATCCTTCGACAACAATCAAAATATCAGATTGTGCACTAATTCTGGTTGAACCATTTTCTGTTTTTTTAATGGTTATCAGATGCTCAACTCTCTCTGGAATTATATACTTTGCAAAAAAGATATCTCCTTTTTGCAAGCTAATTATTGCACAAATGTCATTAGCATCATTTCTTAAGGTTTTCATTTTATCTTTCCCTTTTCTAAATATGGCCCATAGTTGTGGGCAGTTAAATAAGAAACCACGCCTATCGCAGTCTCACATAAATTACTAGAATTTACTAACTTATGTGAGACAACGATAATATCCTAATAGATTATTAATGAACATTTTGATTATAAATATAGGTTTATTACCTTTAATTTATAATATAATATGATAACATATATTTAAACATTTGTCAAGTCTATATTTTATAATAAAAAACACCCTACTATAAGTGTGTTTATTATATGAATATTATTGTTTTATTTAAAGAATATTGGTACTTCTAATGAGTCATTATATAAAGGAATATCCGACGGATTATCCTTACGTAATATTAATAATCCATTATTACTATTAGGTTTTATAAACTCAATATCTGCTTTAAATTTAACAAAGTTTTCTGTCATCCAATCACTACTTGCGCTTGCGTACCCAAATCCTAGCAATGTCCCGTCTGCATCATAAAGCTCTATGGGAAAATCTCCTTCAAAAAACCAATTACCAACCGCTTCACCAGATATAGTAATAGGACTTACAATTATTTCATTTGGTCTTGGTGAATCAATTCTTATTAATTCAGCTTTCTCAAATTCATTACCAATATATTCAGTGAATGATTTATTTCCATCACTACATTGTCTTGGATAGCTTTCCATAGCAGGATATCCAGCAGCTATACATTCATCAAAACTATTAATGATTGACTCACTCTGAGGTATTAACCCACATCCAGTAATAAATATAGATATAATTGCTAATATAATAATTCTTCTCATAAAATATTTAATTACTTATCTGATAATACTTAGTAGTACCATTTATGCCAAGCACACTCTCAAAAACTCCAGTTCCTCCACCTGGTGTTGGCTCAGTAATACTTTCTAAGGCCACCTTCTCGTCAATGTTTTCCAAATTAGCATAAAGCGTGCAATGATTCTCCTCATTTACAATATATGTATATTGTGAATTATTACTAGTGCCAGATTTAGGATCCTTAATATTACTTGGTATAGCATTCGCATACTGAGGATACTTTAATTTATATTCAGCAATTAATTCATTTAAATCATACTCACCTGCTCCCGCCTCTGGAGTAATGCAACCAAAGGATAAAAATCTTCCCAGCTGAGATAAATCAGCTATACGTTTCGTATCTCTCGCCTTATATCTTGTACTACCCAATGAAACAATTACCATGGTAGATAAAATTCCGATAATACCAATTACCACAAGTATCTCTATTAAACTAAAGCCCCTTTGCTTCATTTTTAACAAAATTAAATTATATTAAACTAGTCCTCAAAATATTCTGAATACTCTGGATGCTCTTCTTTACCGGCGCGTCTTGTTTTTTGCATTAATTCTGTCTCACTTTTCTCCTTCTTGGACGGATAATGTCCACCTTTATAATGTCCACCATCTGTTTTAACGTGATATATATTTGCTTTAACCTTACCACTTGAATCACTCTTTGGAAGCTCATCCAATTTGTCAATCTTTGCTTCATTTAACTCTTCAATAATATCTGTTTTAAGTGGGCCAACAGCTCCTGATACATTTTCTCTAGCAACTAATAATGTATCCTCATCCTCCTCACTTGAAAAATGAGCTGATGCAATTTTCCCCTCATTATCATCTAGTTTAAACTCATCAACCTCAGGCTTAATAATTGACTCATATTTATTACTTTCAATATCATTCGATTCACCCTCTTCATCTTTAGACTCATCCATTTCAGCCACATCAATATCTTCAACTGGAACAAATTTCTCTGGATCATTAGCTGTGACAAATTCATCATTCTCCTCATCATCTGTTTTCTCTCTATACTCTGTAGGCGCTTGATTTACAGCTCTAGCGTCTCTTAATCCAGCTTCTGGATGCATTTGTTGTCTTCTAGCCTCATCTCTAGCCTCTCGGTCTTCTAAATTAGGCGTTTCGAATCCCATAATTTTAGTGTTAATTGTAATATATATATTATATCATAATAAAAAACACCCATCATTGATGAGTGTCTTTTGGTAGCCCGTAGGGGAATTGAACCCCTGTTGCCAGATTGAGAATCTGGAGTCCTAACCACTAGACGAACGGGCCTAAAAAAATTACTCGCATAGATTAGCAAGAAATTGTTAAAAAATCAAGTCTATCTATTTGTCCAATTATCTTCTTGTCTAACTAATAATTCCTGTGCCTTTTGAGGTTCGGCCATAATCTCTTTAGTAATACGTTCCATTCTAGCACCTTGTGATCCTTTAATTAATATGACATCACCCTCTTTGATTCTATTTTGTATAAAATGACCAGCCTCATCATGATTTGTAAAGGTAAATACATGTTCATCTAACATGCCAGCTTCTTTAGCTCCCCTTGCAAAATCTCTAGCTATTTCACCAACTGTTATAAGTATGTCTATATTTTTCTCAGCAATATATTTACCAACAGAATTATGCTCTATTTCTGTTTTGCTACCAAGCTCAAGCATGTCTCCCAAAACTACAAATCTTTTTGATTCTTCTGAAAGTGGCATAGTAAGTAATAGATCAACAGCTGCTCTAACTGCTATAGGTGATGAATTATATGTATCATCAATTAATTGTGTATGTTTAATACCCGGTAATAATCTAGTCCTTCCAGCAATGCCATCATAATTCTGTACAAGTTCAGAAATTGCCACTAAATTCATATCATATATTACGCCAACGGCAACTCCAGCAAGAATTGCATATACATGTTGAAAGCTAACAATATTTGGTAAAAATACTGGCACAACTGTTCCTTGATGTCTTAGCTTAAAATTAAGCCCCAATTCATTACCACGGCTTAGTAGAATAATATCATCAGCATGAACAGCAGATTCTTGATGAATGCCATAACTCATTACACTTGCCTTTGTGTGAGCTTGTTGAGACCAAGCCAATTCATTATCTTTATTAATAATTGCTATACCTTCTTTATCTAATTGGCTAATAATTAATCTCTTCTCTGCTGCAATCTTATTCTGTGTTCCAAAGAATTCTATATGTGCATCACTTACAGCTGTTAAAATACCAATTTTACATTTAATAAATGAGAGTAAGTATTTAATATCTCCCGGTTTATCTGCACCCATTTCAAGTATTAATATACTTGGGTAAGAATGATCTGTTTTAAATATTAAACTAATACCCTTTTTAAATACCTTCAACCATTTATATATAGATCTATCTCCTGAATATGCGCCAATAATTGTAAGGGGCACTCCGATCTCATTATTATAATTTTTAATATTTTTACGAACATTAAAATTAGCAGACAAAACGGCAAAGACAGCTTCTTTACATGAAGTCTTACCGACACTACCTGTAATACCAATAATATCTGGATTATATTTCTTAAGTATCCCAGAAGCTATTATTTTAAGTATAAAATGTAATATTCTTTGCATATATCTATTATATCTCAATTAATTACTTTTCTGTAGGTATTTGTAAATATTGAAGGATAAATTGGGCAAGTTCACCAAATAAAGGAGCTGCTGATGATGCTGCGAATTCTACATTTGATGGATGATCAAATTTAGTAAGCATGACAAATCTTGGATTATCTACTGGTGCAAAACCTATAAATGTATGAATTGTCTGAACTTCATCATATCCTACTGTACCGCCGCTAGCAACTTGAGCAGTACCTGTTTTACCACCAATATAATAGCCTGGCACACTAGCTAGTTTTGCGTGACCAGATTCAACTACATTTGCAAGCATAGCAGATATTGTCATACTGGTTTTTGGTGATATTACTTGATTTACTACAACTGGATTATTCTTCTCTTCAACACCAGATGAAAATACTATTCTATCTACAACATAGGGCTGCATAAGTTTTCCTCCATTTGCAAGAGCTGCAAAGGCAGTTACCAGTTGAATTGGCGTTGCTGTTAAACCCTGACCATATGATGCGGTAGCAAGAAAAACATCACTTCTTTTATCTAATGAAGATATATTTCCGGCCACTTCTTTATTTAAAGATATCCCGGTAAGTTTACCGAAGCCGAAATTTTCCATATAATCTCTAAATTTATTAATACCAACTTGTTGAGCTACCCATATTGCACCCGTATTAATTGATTTCTCAAGAATCTGTGTAATTGTTTGTTCACCATATACTTTTTCTTGTGAATTCTTAATAGTATACTTACCTATTTCAACAGAGCCTGTATCAGTAAACAATGTATTAGGCTCAACCTTATCTTGATCTATTGCAGCTGCAATTGTTAATGCTTTAAATACTGATCCCGGTTCATAAGCTGTAAATATTGCCGGGTTATTATATACCTCTATTGTTTCTACCATATTGTATTCATTCGGATTGAAATCTGGATAAGAGCACATAGCCATAATAGCACCAGTATTTGGCTCCATAATAATAACTGTACCTGTTGCTGCACCATATTTCACAGCATGCTTAGCGAGTAAGCTACATGTTTGAAATTGAAGAGCTCTATCTATTGTAAGTACTAAATCAAAACCATCTTCAGCTCTTTCATAAATTCTATCTCCCGTTGGTATAATTCTTCCCAGCACATCTCTATGATATTGCATTCGACCAGACTCACCTGATAATTCCTTATTAAAATATCCTTCTAAACCATATTGGCCCTGATAGCCATTTTCTGTATAACCCACAAAACCTAATAAATGACTGCCAATATTATTCTCTGGGTAATATCTCCAAACTTCTTCAATAAAATGAATACCTGGCAATTCAAATTCCTCAAGTGCTTCTTTCTGCTCAGTTGTTATTTTTTTATATAATGGCTCATAAACATCATCTACTTTAAGTAGTCTATTCAAAATTATATCTTGATGCTCTTCATCTTCAATTTTAAGTATATCTATTAATTTATCTAATATGTCTTTAGGGTATTTAACCTCATTAGTATTTGCATAAGCTAAATAGTATTTTCTATTGGTAGCATATGGATAAATTTTACTTTCATCCTTATAATCTTGTAAATATATTTCACCACGATTTGGTGATAATTCTGCATCTATTTTATATTGGCTTTCAGCTATATCACTATAATACTCATGTTGAAATATTTGTATTATGAAAAGCTTTCCAATAAGAAGTATCACAAATGCTAAAATAACCGTCACTAAAAAAGCTAGACGGTTATCTATGAAATTATCTTTTTTTCTAATTCTCTGCATATACTAAATTCAAAGCCCTCAATCTAAAACAGAGGGCTTATAGTTCTCAGGCATGGGAGTCACGAATAATATACGTCACTATTTAACAGCCACTACTGCATCTCCACCTACATAGCTATAATGATCTACTTGAACCATATTAAGCTCTGTTGCCATCTCTTCAATACGAGATATTGCACGTAGATTTGTAATTTGAAGTTGTATTTCCCTATTCTGCCCCTGTAATTCATAGATATTCCTTTGATATTCTGAAATAGCTATTCCTAAAGTTGCAGAGTTATTAACTACAAACAAATAGACAAATACTGATGCTGTTGCTGTAAAAATTAACAATGAACGTAATTTTCCAACATTAAAAAAATTTATAAAATTTCCACTAAAAAGTGAATTTGATTTTGGCCCTCGCATATTTTTATTTTTTAATTTTTGCTATTTAATATTTTAATTATTATATCTTCTCTATTATTCTTAACTTTGCACTTCTTGAACGTGGGTTCAGCTTAATCTCATCTTCGCTAGGTTTAATAGGTTTTTTTGTTATCTTCTTAATACTCGCTTTATGATCACAAACACATTGTGGGAATTCAGGTGGACATATACAGTCTATACTCATTTCCTTAAATACTTGCTTTACTATTCTATCTTCTAATGAATGGAATGTTATAACCGCCAATTTGGCTCTTGCTGGTAATACTTTAATCGCTAGGGGTAAATATTCCTTTAAATTGTTAAGCTCATCATTTACAGCAATTCTTAGAGCCTGAAAAGTTTTAGTAGCTGGATGTATCTTATCTAATGCATGCCTTGGTTTTATTTCTAATATTAAATCTACTAAATCTTTTGTTATAACAAACTTTTTTGTTTTTCTTCTCAATACAATTTTATTTGCTATTAGCTTCCAAAATTTCTCTTCTCCATATTCTTTCAATATCTTTCCTATCTCTCCTTCTGACCAATTATTTAATATATCAGCAGCTGTTACTCCAGTAGTATCTCCAAATTGCATATTAAGCGGTGCATCTATTTGAAAACTGAAACCCTTATCTTTATCTTTAAGTTGCATTGATGATATTCCTAAGTCTACATATATTCCACCAAGCTTCTTCCTGTCTATATTATATTCTTTAACTATATCTTCTATTGAAGAATAGTCTTCATTTATGTATACAACTCTATCTGCATATTCTGCTAAATTCTTTTTAGCAATATTTATAGCTTTCTTATCTAAATCTAAACCATAAACTTTACCACTTGGACTACTAAGCTCTAATACTCTCATGGCATGACCACCTGCACCCAATGTACAATCTATATAATCTTTATCTGGCTCAATATTAAGGCCTGCGATTAACTCAGATAATAATACTGATGTATGTTCTTCCATGGAATTAGACTCCTAATTCACTCAATGCCTCGGCAATGTCTGAACTATTTGCCTCTGTTTGCTTACTATATTTTGTCCATTCATTTTCATCCCAAACTTCTAATCTGTCATATAGTCCTGTAATGATTACTTTCTTTTTTAATTTTGCATATGTAGTTAGATAATCAGGTAAATTAACTCTTCCCTGCTTATCTAATGACACATCCATAGCACCAGCAAGCATCAAACGAGCAAATGCTCTGGTTTTAGCTTGTCCAATTGGTAATGCTGCCAACTTTTCTGCTAATCTTTGCCAATCCTTCTTAGGGTAAATAAAAAGACAGTTATCAAGACCTCTTGTGATAACTGCTCCAGATTTGAAAACTTGGCGAAACTTGGCAGGAAGTGCCATTCTACCTTTTGTATCTACACTGTGATTATATTCACCGATCAACATATTTTGTTTCTTTTTTATAGTTATTAACAGATTGAAGGGGTTATCCCCACCTTCTCCCACATTTCACCCTTACAAATCCATTATACACCACATTGAATAACTGTTCAACCACTTCAATATTACGACATAAAATCAAAAAATAGCCAATAAATTGGCTATTTCTATATTTATACACAGTTCCCCTATTTACCCTTAGTAATATTAGGTTCTTTATAATATTCTGGAATAATAAAAGATGGGGATGATTTTCCTTTAATTTTTAGCTTAAGTGCTCTAGCAAGTTCAAGGTCTGAAGCATCTTTACTCTTTATCTTATACACGGCAATTCCTAAACTCCAAGCCAATGTATTTGCAATACTGGTGACTGCTCTTAATAGTGAAAAAGAAGCAGGGCTATATAGTACAGCTATTGCTTGTAATTGAGTAAGTTTAACTTTCTCCTCTTCAAGAAACTCAACCACGCTATTTAACAAAATATTCTTATCTACTTTAACAGCCTTTGTAATAACCTCAGCTGGTTTAACTAGTTTTAAATTTATACTATCTCTTTCTATCTTAAATATTAATATCATTTGTTTAATTTATTTATAAGTACAATAGACTTTCTCTCAAGTAAGTCATAAAGAAATCTGTCTGTCATACTATTTCTATAATTATATTCCTTAGTTGTAAAATGAGTATATCTAAGTGGCTGATTAGTGATCTTCTCAATCTCTCTAATAAAGCTAGCAAGATTTGTTTTATTAATCCTACCAACAATTACAATATCTGTTTTAGCTTCATCATCATCTACAAAAAAACCAACCAATGATAGATAGCGAATGCCGTCATACTTTTTGGTTGATTCCAAAATTTTATTCTCCCAAAGTAGCCTCGCTTTAATAAACAAACTAGTCATTTCGGGTAATAGAATAAAGTCCATATTAAGAGAATAATACTTCCTTCTATCCTCTTCCTCAGACACAACTAATTGGAATTTCTCTAAATTAGCAAGTTCTCTCCTTACGGAATTCAATCTTTCACCAATAATTCTTGTTATTTCTCTCACAAAAAACCTCTTATCCTGGTTAAAAAGGAATAAATTAAGTAGTTTTTCACGAGTTCTTGAACTAAATAGTTGTTCTAACATTTACATTAAATTAGGTTTTACTAAACGTTACCAAATATAGTATAATAAGTTTGGCTAAATTTGCAACTCTATGACTAAAAATATACAACTTTCTAGCATTTTTATACAAGACCCTACTCATGCCAACGCATTAGGTGATGTATATATAGTAGATGACCAAACTTCTGTTGATGATAAGGGTCATTTTTTTATCCTTGCAAATATGCAAAATCCCAAACCAGATTATGAAAGATTCTTGGGTGCTTTTATAAATAGAGCTAAAAGTACATATTATGATTCTCACCTTGAGGATTCAACAAAACTTTTAGAACATACACTCAATGATTTGAATAAATGGTTACCTGAAAACCTTCCTGAACAAAAGAAAGTATTAGCTCAATTGAATATCATTGTTGGTAATTTAAAAGATAATATTTTAAACATTGCTTCCATTGGAGATTGGAGAGGTTATTTAATGAATAAAACAAAAGCAATTGATGTCTTAGGTAAAACTCCCCCACAACTTAATCCTATTAAATTATTTGAGAATGTTGTAACTGGCAATCTAGATAAAGGCTTAAGTTTTATTATTACTAATCCATCCTTATTAGATTATTTAGCACTGGATAAGGTGAGAAAGATATTAGCAACTATACCAGCAAGATCAGCTGCTGAACAAATTAAAAATATGGTTGGAGAAGTACCAACTCATGTTACCTTTGCAAGTTTAATAATAAAAAATAGTGAAGTAGATTCAGAACAAGCTATTCCAGCCTTTATTGCACACAAAGAAAGAAGAAATGATATTGAAAGCATACCTTCTAATGCCAAAACACCAAGACAGGCAGCCATACATTCAAGAGAATCTATAGATCGATTAATTAGTACTCAAAGTGAAACTCAAAGAGTGCTTACTGTCCCCTCTTCCTGGGAAACAATTAAAGCTGGATTTGATAATTTAACATCTTCATTACATGATGCTGGTATAATGGGAAAAATTATTAAATATATAAAATTATTATTCTCATATATTTGGATCGGTCTTAAATTTATATTTCAAATTTTAGTATATTTATTGAAACAATTATATTCTGTATTAATTGCACTCATTAGTCCCGGTAAACAATTATCTCGAATAAAGAAACCAGCAAAGATTAAAGAAATTAAATTAGATAAAAAAACAAAGATAATCGCATCTACTATACTGGCTTTAATTATTATTCTAATAATAGTAATAATACCTGGTAATAATTCAAGTTCATTAACAATAGAGCAATTGGATGCAATCGATCTTGAATTAAAAACCAGAGAAGAAACAATTGAAGCTTCTCTAATATATGGAGATAGAATTAAGGCACAAGGACTATTGACTGAAATACATGAACTTCTAGCACCACTTCCTACAGAAAACAAGAAATTCCAAGCAGAATTAGACACATTAAATCAGAGGGCAGATATTTTAACAGAACGTATCTGGAATATTATGGAAATTGATAATCCAGTAGCTTTATTTAATATTGAAGAAATAAATAATAATGCAAATTTAATAGCTCTTGCTAATAAAGAAGATAAGGCATATATATTTACAGACACAGATAAATACTATATCTTCGATCTTGTAGATAAAGGTTATCAAACTATTGAGTATCCGAGTAACTTTGCTGGTGTATACAAAACTGCCATTTCACCGGCACAAGATATTCTTATTGTAGATAATAATAAGCAATTCTTTATAGCTACAGCAGAAGGCCTGCAGCCTGTTCTAATTTCACTTGCTGCTGGCTTGCAAGATATTACTGCTATGACAAGCTTCTACAATAGATTATATATTTTAGATAGTACAACTGATCAAATATATAGACATAGACTATCTGGCAGCACTTACCTATCCCCTGACACATGGCTTAAGGAAAATAGTGATTTAGCAGCCACTAAAGATATTTCAATAGATGGTTATGTATATATATTAAATGGAATAGAGATAAATAAATATATAAATGGTAGACAAGAATCCTTTCCTCAAATACAAATATACCCCGTAATATCTAATCCAACTAAGCTATATACAGATTTAAATGCTGCAGATATATATTTACTTGAACCAGATAATAAACGTGCACTAGTATTTAATAAAGATGGTAAATTAGTAAAGCAATTTCACTCTGAATCATTCACAAATATTTCTAACTTCTCTATTCAGGAGGAAGCTAAAAGAATGCTTATCATGACAAATAAACAACTTTATATAATTCCACTATAATCAATGTAAACAAAAACACCTCGACTCGTCGAGGTGTTTTTTTAATATCTTGAAATATATTATTTCAATGTAACAGTACCACCAGCTTCTTCAATTTGCTTCTTCATTTCTTCAGCTTCTTCTTTCTTAACGCCCTCTTTCAAAACTGTTGGAGCACCGTCTACCATATCTTTAGCTTCTTTAAGACCAAGTTGTGTAATTGCACGTACTGCTTTAATTACATTAATCTTTGTCTCACCTGCTGCAGTCAATTCAACATTGAATTCACTCTTTTCTTCAGCAGCTTCACCAGCAGCTGCAGCACCAGGTGCCATAGCCATCATAGGTGCAGCGCTAGATACACCGAACTTATCTTCTAAGATTGTAACTAATTCAGATAAATCTAGAACTGACATTTTTTCAACCTCTTCTACTAAGCTCTTGAACTTTGCAGGAACTGCAATATCCTTCTTTTCTTCTTTTGCATCTTCTGCTTTAGTTTCTTCAACTGGAGCATCAGCTACTTTTTTTTCTTCGTCTGTCATAATATTATTATTACTTATTTATTAATATATTAATATACAAATTACTTTGTATCTTTAATCGCGTTCAAAACATTTACCAGTCCTCTTAGATTTCCTGCAAGTACATTTACAAATCCAGTTACAGGAGCCTTAATAGAACCTACTACCTTAGCTAATAATTCTTCACGTGAAGGTAAATTAGCTAAATTTAATACTTCTTCTTGAGATAAATATTTCCAATCTTCACCAATTTTAAGTAGTCCTGCTCTCATCTCAAAGTTTTTACTTGTTTTAGCAAAGTCATTTGCAACCTTAGCAGCTGCTACTTCATCTTCTGTAGAAAATGCTGCACCAATACTACCCTCTAATTCAGTAATATCTTCATGCTCAATCTTTGCATCATTTAATGCAATATTGATAAGGTTCTTACCACTAGCCTTATACTCTACACCTTGTTCACGAAATTTCCCTCTTAACTCTTCAAGGCCAAATACATCTAGTCCAGCATATGATGTAAAGATAATACTTTTAGCTCTAGTTATTTTATCTACTAGATCTTTAATGGCTACCTTCTTTTGTTCTCTTGTTTTTGGCATATTATTTAAAAATTTAAATTAATAAAGTGAAATTATTTCTTTAGCAAAGCTAACAACAGGTTGTATCAAATACTCCCATATTCCTATAGCCAATAATGTATAACTTATTAATATTGAGCTAAATAAAATCTTTTCTTGTTGATCCATATGTGTTAATAAAAAAATCTACGGATAAGCCGTAGAAAAGGATAGCAAAACTGCTATTTATTTACCTAAATGAGATATTTAAGGCCTTTATCGACCACTCACTTTCTACGGTATGAAAATTATATATTAATTGAATATATATGTCAATACTTTGACTAAAGCTAGCCAAAATGTTATTTTCAAATTAGGTAGATGAAACTTGCTAGAAAGGAGGCTAAAAATGAATGAATTAGCAACATCTCCTCATTGTACAATGTGTCTAGATACGGGCATTTTTGCAGAAAAGTACCGTTGTCCCGACTGTTGTGGCTATGGCATTAAAGGTAGCAAATTATGCACAAAATGCCATGGCACCGGCTATTTAACAGCCAAACCCGCACCTTGTCCCTTCTGTGAATATATGAGGAAAAAACATGAACAAGCAACCTAACTCAAACCATTAACCCTTTGAATATAATATTCAGAGGGTTTTTGCTATATATACACACTTTTAATCCATTTTTAATAATGTTATAATAAATTTAGACAAAATGTCGTAATGTTCCTTTAACCGTAGAAATGGAGGTTTCAATGATTAAGAAATTAATCCTTGCTCTAGCTCTATCTCTGCTTATCTTTACCGGAATCGTCTTCGGTAACAACAAAGCATCCCCTGCGCAGAGCGCAGATAGCTTTGTAAAGCAGAATGTCACCGTGGTGAAAATCAGCAATATGATTACGTCTCAGGAGGTCAGTGCCATTCCGGCCGTTGAAATTGTCCTGAACAACTCAGCAATCTCAAGCGAATTACTATCTGCCTGTGAGGAAATGATGATCAATGTATCCGGTGAAACAAGAAATGGAGGTGAATGTGCCACTTTGGCCACCACCATACCAGTGAGCATTTCATCTGATGCAGCCATGACCACTCGTGAATATGCAAAAAAGAGAAACGCAACATTCACTTAATCGCCGAAACTATCAAAAAAGGCCCTGCTAACAACTTTAGCAGGGTCTTGAATTTATATTGAATTTAAAATAAATCTATAAACAAGCCTTTCCTTTTATAATATCTAAAACTCCAGGAGTTGCACCATTTATTATTTCTAATGCTCGTTCAGAACCAACAGCTTCTATTAAACATGTTTCTAATTCTGGAGTCATCTCTGATGGTAAATTAGCAACATCTACACCAAGTCCAGATAAAATCTTTTCTTGAGTAGAATCCAATAAAGGATTTTTATCTACTACTTGAGAATTGTCTACATTACCTATTGGCATATTTTCATTAATAACACTCTTTAAACCAAAAGGATCAGCAATAAAGAGATAGGCAATAAAAATCATCTCAATTACAAATAATACTCCAAAGACTACAAATAAAATCGTAAAGAATTTTTTCATATATTAATCCAAATATTTAGCTTTATTATCTAAATGCTCATCATAAGTACGACCATATATTACCCTACCATCATCTTTTGTTGTTAAAAAGAAATAATATGAATTGGGCATTGGATAAAGTACTGCCTTTATTGAAGACAAACTAGGGTTTCCAATAGGTCCTGGTGGCAGGCCCGCATATTTATATGTATTATATGGAGAATCTATTTTAGTATCTTTTATTGTTGACTGTGCCCTACCAGACTTTGTCACATAATTAACTGTAGCATCTGATTGAAGAGGATAATTTTCACTTAAACGTCTTAAAAATAGATCCGCAACTAGCTTTCTATCACTTTCATTACGCACCTCCATTTCAATAATGGACGCTAGAGTTACTATCTCATGCAAACTCATAGAGCTCTTAGCAATATCTTTTGCAAGTGGAGAGTATACTTTCTCTTCAAAAGTGCCAAGCAATTTATTAATTATGTCCTCAGGAGTTGCATTTGGTAAAATACGGTAAGTATCTGGAAACAGATATCCCTGCAAATAGTCTGACAAACTAGAACGTGGTAAAAAAGAATAATCTGAATAATTTCTACTTGCTGCAGATAAAAAATCATTACCTGACATACTTATATTAGATTCTAAATACTCCGCTATCTCATTATTAGTCCACCCTTCAATAAGCGTTATCCGTAAATCTTCATGTGCTGAAGAAACAATTAGCTTATTTACAATTTCCTTAACACTCATATCAGTAGCTATATAATGATCACCTGCTTTTAATTGGGAACCTTTATCTGTTAATTGAAGATAAGATTTAAATACAAAAATTGAAGTTATAAAATTATCTTCTTTTAGTCTATCGGCAATACTATTTACAGATTCACCAGTTTCAATAATAAACAACTGCTCACCATCAAGTGATTGTCTTCCAAATATTGATGAACCTATAAACCAAATAAATAATATTAAAAGTAATATTATTACAAATTTATTAACTTCAAACTTCTCCTTCTTATATTCAGCTATCATAATTAAATATTATTTTTTAACAAATGGTACAAACATGAATCCAGGGAATCTTTTCTTCTCAAATCTGTCTTGACCAATTTTTTTGATCAATAACAATTCTTGCACACCTTCACCAACTGGAATCATCAATTTACCACCAAGCCGTAATTGCTCAAGTAAATCTTTTGGTACTTCACCCTTGGTAGCACAAGCACATATAATTTTATCATAAGGTGCATTTAAAGAAAAACCTTTATTGCCATCACCATGTACTATTTGTATATTACTAAAACTATATTTTGAAATATTATTTCTAGCCTTTATGGTTAAGTCTTTAATTATTTCTACTCCCGTCACTTTACCACTGGGTCCAACAATTTCAGCAAGAAGTGCAAGTTGCCACCCAGAACCACATCCAATATCTAAGATATTATCTCCCGTATCAATATTCAATTTTTCAAGCATAAATACAACAGTGCTTGGTTGAGAAATTGTCTGACCAAAACCAATACCTAGCGGATAATCTATATATGCCTCTGTGCGACTATTAGTGTTCACAAAATCCTGACGCTTAATCTTATGTAAAGCTTCTTCAATCTTGTGAGACTTAAGCACGTCCTTACCCTTTAAATACTGTATTAGACTTTCTTGGGATATATTCTCCATAAATATATTATACCGCAATTGACAGCATTAAGGCTATATGATTAGATTACATCTAACCCTAATTTACCTCTTGACTTTTTATGAATTATGTGCTAAGATGTATGTATAAAAGCCCTCAAAGCGGGCTTTTTATGTTGCGAAAAAATGTATCGCACAAAAACAAAACAAAAACACAAATGAATATATTTAATAAGAAAATAGGGATTATTTTAAGTATTGCTTTCACAGTAAGCGCTGTTTGCTTGCTGTTTTTTATTCCTATAGGTAAATCTCAATCCCCTGGTATTTTAGATACAGAGATAAATACTACAGATTTAATAATACTAACTAATGAGATAAGAAATATTAAAGGTTTAAATCCTTTAACGGAAAATATTAAACTTCAAACTGCAGCTACTAATAAAGCTAAGCATTTAATACAGCATGATTACTTCTCACACAATTCACCTGCTGGTAAACAATTTTCAGAATGGATTATTGAATCTGGATATAATTTCCAAATAGTAGGTGAAAATTTAGCTATTGGTTTTGAAAGTAATAAAGAAGTTATGAAAGCTTGGATGGACTCTCCATCACATAAAGAAAATATTCTAAATGAAAAATACAATGAGATTGGACTCATTGTAATGCAAGGAGATATTAATGGTAAACTTGAAACAATTATAGTTCAGATATTTGGCTCTCAACCAGTACTTAGATTATCTGAAAGCTTTAGTAAGTATATTGAAACAAGTCCCCTTTCATTAAATCACTCCTATAGCTAAACAGACAATTAAAATGAAAGCTAATAGTAAACGGTAATATGCAAAAATTTTAAGAGAGTGTGTAGATAAAAAATTAAGTAAAAATTTAATAACAAAAAAAGAAAAAACAAAACTTATGAACAATCCAATTCCCAGCATTATAATATTATTACTTGTATTGCCTTGGCTAGCCATCATCATCAAACCACGAATACTAGCCCCAAATATAATAGGAATAGCGAGAAGGAAAGAATAACGAGCAGCTTCTGCTCGTTTTAGTTTACAAAACATTCCCATTACTATAGTAATTCCAGATCTAGATGTGCCAGGTATAAGTGCTAAAATTTGCGCAAGTCCAATATATATTGCTTCCTTAATTCCTACTTTAAATATATCTCCATCTCCCCTGACTTTTTTTTCTACTAAAATAAAAATTATACTTACAATGATAAGCATTGCAATAACCCAATAAATTGAACGAAAAATATTAGTTATAATATCTTCCATGAAATAACCAGCCAATGCTGCTGGAATTGTAGAGAGAATAATAAGCCAACCCAGCCTACTATATGAACTTGTCTTGCCTGAGAATGAAATAAACCAAGCTTTAAGTATTTTTACAATATCTTTATAGAAATATACTAGCAAAGCTAATACTGATCCTAAATGTAATACAATATCTAAATGAAGTGTAGTTATAGGTGAATTAAACAAGCTATGCCAAATAACTAAATGACCAGAGCTAGAAATTGGGAGGAATTCTGTTAGACTCTGGATTATTCCACTGATTATAATGTATAATATATCCATAAACATTTAATAACTATTATGCCAATCTATTTAATACCGATTATAGTACTTGCGGTAAATCAAATCTTAAAACTTATTATTGAAACTTTCAAGGGTAAATTCTCCTGGAATCATCTGATGAGTAATGGTGGTATGCCATCTTCACACTCTTCCTTTGCAGTATCTGCTGCAACTCTTATCTATTTAACCGCTGGCCCTGAATCCCCTATATTTGTACTAGCTCTTACTACTTCATTAGTTATAATCTGGGATGCTTTTACAACTAGACATCAAATAGGCTTTCAAGGAAATATCTTAAATAAACTTATTAAAGAATTACCAGATAAAGAAGAATATAAATACCCATTACTTAATGAAAGAACTGGTCATAGTTTAAGTGAGGTAATAGTTGGTATAATTGTGGGCATTGGCCTCACTTGGCTATTGTTCTAAAACCTATCTAAACTATATTAAGCTCGTACCAGTCATTTGGTCGGGCTTTTTTAATTTCATAATTTTCAATATTGTAGGAGCAACATCAGATAATATACCAGTTGGAACTTGTCCTGCTAAATTTTGAGGTGTTACACCTGGAATTATAGCCTTACCCTTTAATTCATTTGCTAGAATATATAATGGTACAGGATTTACTGAATGTTCTTTTACCATCTCCCCTGTTTGCAAATTAAATAACTCTTCTGCATTACCATGATCTGCTGTAATCATAGCTACACCTTCACTCTCAAGTACTGCATCTACAATTCTACCAACACTATCATCAATATATTCTATAGCCTCAATAGTTGCCTTAATATTTCCTGTATGTCCTACCATGTCTGCATTGGCAAAGTTTAAAACAATAAAGTCATACTTATCTGCCTTAATCTCTTTAAGTACCGCTTCTGTTACTTTATCTGCACTCATTTTAGGTTGTTCATCATATGATGCTATTCTAGGTGATGCAATGAGTACTCTGTCCTCTCCCTCATATTCATTTTCCTTACCACCATTAAAGAAAAATGTTACATGAGCATATTTCTCTGTTTCGGCAATATGTAATTGTTTAAGACCAGCCTGAGATATAACTTTAGCGAGTGGCTCTTCAATCGCAATTGGTGGGAATGCAACTTTGATTGGTAAATCTTTCTCATACTCTGTCATTGCTACAAAATATATATTTGGAAAATACTCACGATCAATTTCTAATTTATCAAAACTAGGTAATACAAATGCTTTTGTTAATTGCCTAACCCTATCTGCTCTATAATTAAAACATATTATTGAATCTTTATTTTTAATAGAGCCCTGAGACTTATCATCCTCAATTACAACAGGAACAAACTCTTCATCATATACACCCTGTTCATATGAAGCCTTAATAGCATCGGCTGCTGTCTTAAATTTATTAATAGACTTTCCATTTACCATTGCATCATATGCTTTTGTTACTCTCTCCCAATGATTATCTCTATCCATTGCATAATATCTTCCAGAGATTGTTGCAATTCTACCTATGCCAATACTTGTAATTTTACTCTCAAGTTTAGCAATATATTTCTCACCTGAATTATATGAAGTATCTCTACCATCTAATATTATATGTATATATACATTCTCTACCTCTTGTTGTTTAGCAACTTCAAGTAATGCATATAGATGTTCATTATAACTATGCACTCCACCATCAGATAAAAGTCCAATCATATGTAATGAACTATTATTATCTTTTACATGTTTACAGGCAGCAATAAATTCTTCATTCTCATAAAATGAATTATCTGCAATAGCCTTAGTAATACGTGGCAGACTCTGATAAATGATAGTACCACTACCAAGTGATAGATGGCCTACCTCTGAGTTGCCCATTTCACCCCATGACAGCCCCACAGACTCTCCAGACGCCTGTAATGTCACAACTGGGTATTGCAAGACATAGCCGTCCAAATTGGGCGTTTTAGCAAGTTCAATAGCATTAGCCTTAGCAGCTGGTGCTGCACCCCATCCATCTAATATCATTAAGACAACTGGCTTCGGTCTATCTTCAAACATGTTTTTTTGTAATCAAAGAATTAGCTGTCATAAGTTTAGGTTTCTTTACATCAAGCATATCAAGTATTGTAGGAGCTACATTAGCTAGACTACCTGACTTTAATTTATATTTATGCTTATTTACAATAATGAAAGGTACTACATTATCTGTATGTTCTGTATGGACTTCTCCTGTTTCTAAATTAATCATCTCTTCAGCATTTCCATGATCGGCAACAATAATTAAACTTCCATTAGTTTTATTTACTGATGCCTGTATTTGACCAACTGCTTTATCTACAGCCTCTACCGCCTTAACACCAGCAAGCAAATTACCCGTATGACCAATCATATCTGGATTCGGAAAGTTTACACATATAAAGTCATACTGCTTTTCTTTAAGACTATTAACAATTATCTTTGTTAAATCTTTAATAGACATCTCGGGTCTCATTGCATAGGACTTAACTCTAGGAGATGGAACTTTAATACGAGCCTCACCATCTACTGGATCAGCATATCCACCATTAAAAAAGTATGTAACATGTGCAAATTTTTCACTTTCTGAAATATATAATTGAGTATAGTCTTTAAGTGCCATAGGTAATGTATCTTTCACATCTTCACTTGGATAGGCAACCAATATCTCACCGAGATCTGGACCAAAATCTGTCATCGCAACAAATTTAATATTCTTAAATACTCTTTGCCTATGAAATGATTCTGGATTCATCTTACCAAAATCTTTTTGAACAAAAGCCTTAGCTAATTGCCTAGCTCTATCTGATCTTAAATTAAAGAAAAATACTGAGTCATTTTCTTTAATAGTAACTTTAGATTTTGCATCTTTAGCAATAATTGTTGGTTTAATATATTCATCTGTCTCATTCCTATTATATGCTTGTAATATAGCTTCCTCAGGAGTACTAACCAGTTTACCAGTACCTTTTGTTAAAAGATCATATGCTTTCTGAGTTCTTGTCCATGATTTATTTCTATCCATTGCATAAAATCTACCCATGATAGAAACAATCTTTTCTCCATTTTTGAAACCTTTTTTTACCTCATCAAGATATGTTAAAGCTGCATGCTGTGGAGCATCTCTACCATCTGTAAATAGATGAATATATACATTTGCAACATTATGCTGTTTCATTAATTCAAATAATTTCAATAGATGACCACGTTCTGAATGCGCTGATTCATGGCCAGATAATAGTCCCATTAAATGAATAGCTGATTTATTCTTCTCTGCATGTTTAATTGCATCTAAAAAGGCTGGGTTTTTAAAAAACCTACCACTACTTATTGCATCATTAATAATAACTGAATCTTGCTTTACAACTCTTCCTGCTCCTAAATTTAAATGACCTGCTTCTGAATTACCAAATTGATTACGAGGGAGACCAACATATTTACCGGATGCTTGCAAAGTTGTATGGGAATAATTATCCCAAAATTTATCTACATTCGGTGTGTCCGCTATTGCTATTGCATTACCTTTGGAAGGTTTAGTAAGTCCCCATCCATCTAATATTGCAAGAACTATTGGTTTATATTCTTTATTTGTCATTTAATTGTTTGTATATTTCTAAAAGTCTATTATATTTTACAACTCTTTCCCCTCTTGAAGTAGCACCTGTTTTTATATATTCAGCATTAACAGCAACTGCTAGATCTGCTATAAAATCATCTGTTGTCTCACCGCTTCTATGTGAAATAGCTATTTTATAATTATTATCTTGGGCAAGTTTAATTGCGGCCATAGTTTCAGTTACTGACCCAATTTGATTTACTTTAATAAGAATTGCACTAGCAACATTTTCATCTATACCCTTTTGTAATCTCTTAACATTAGTTACAAAAAGATCATCTCCAATAAGTGGAATATTTTTAAACTTCTCATTTGCTGTCATCCTTTTCCAACCAGCCCAATCATCTTGATCAAGCGGATCTTCAAGAGCTAGAATTGGATAATCTTTAACCCAAGACTCAAACATTGCAATCATATCATCTGATGAGGCTTTAATACCTTCACCTTCTAATTCATACTTGCCAGATTCTTTATTATAGAATTCTGATGAACCAGCATCCATTCCCATGTATATGTCCCTGCCAGGTTTATACCCTGCATCCTTAATTGCTTTAGCAACTATTTCCCAAACCTCTTTGGCAGTATTTAATTGTGGAGCATAACCACCTTCATCACCAACATTTGTAGAATGACCACCAGCTTTTAATTCAGTACCTAAAATATGGAAAACCTCAACACAAGCTCTAAGAGCTTCTGGATAATCTTTAATACCAGCTGGTATAATCCAAAACTCTTGCCAATCTAAAACATTATCTGCATGTTCTCCACCGTTTACAATATTTGAAAGTGGAGTTGGTAATAGATAATCTTTTTTATCTACTGAATATATATCTCTTAAATGTTCATATAATGGTTTACTGTTTGCTAGCGCTCCTACTCTAGCAGCAGCTAGTGATACTCCTAAAATAGCATTAGCTCCAAATTTACTTTTATTCTCTGTACCATCTTCTGTAATCATCATATTATCCAAATTCTGCAGATCATTTACATCTTGCCCAATAAGCAATTCAAAAATATCTTTATTCACATTTTCAATAGCCTTTAAAACTCCTTTACCACCGAATCTTTTCTTATCTCCATCTCTTAATTCCAAAGCTTCATGAATACCTGTCGAAGCACCAGAAGGAACAGAAGCTTTTGCCTTAAGACCACTTTCCAGTTCAACCGTTACTTGAATTGTAGGATTACCCCTTGAATCTAATATTTCAATTCCCTTTATTGATTTAATTTTCATATTATTTATTATTTAATTTTTTTAATATTGGTAAATCTTTACTCTCTAAATATTGAAGCATTGCTCCCCCTCCAGTTGAAATGAAGTTATAGTATTTATGTAAGTTCAAATGTTTAATAATTGCTAATGTTTCACCTCCACCTACAATTGTTTTACCACTCGCTGAAGCTATCGCCAATGCAATAGCATAGCTCCCCTTTTCATAACCTACTCTTTCAAATACTCCCATTGGACCGTTCCAGACAATAGTCTTTGCGCCTTTTATTATATCTGAGTAATACTCTATTGTATCTGGACCAATGTCTAGTATTTTATCATAATTCTTAACTTCCGCCACAGGTTTAACTACTCTCTTATTCCTTGATTCTACTACCACATCTATTGGTAATAGTATCTTATCATTTATAATATTCTTGCAAACCTTAACCATATTCTGTTCATAGACAGATTTACCAATTGGTAAATCTAGAGATTTTAGAAAAGTATTAGCAAGTGCTCCGCCAATTAATATATGATCAACTTGAGGTAATAGTTTTTTAATAAGTTTAATTTTGGTAGATACTTTAGCACCTCCCATTACTACAACCACACCTTTACCTTTATTAAGCTTTAAATTTGCAAGCTCTGATTCAACTTTTAAGCCAACATATGAAGGTAAATAGTCTGGTAATACATATACAGATGAATCTTTTCTATGACTTGAAGCAAATGATTCAAATACATAATAATCTCCCATACTAGCTAATCTTTTACCCAGTCTCTTACAAGACTTACGCTCTCTATCTTCAAAACGAATATTCTCAAGTAATATTAATTTAGACTTACTATCACTTACCTTTGAATAGTCAGTAATAAATTCAACTTTTCTTTTCATTAATTTCTCTAAATAAGAAGCTATAGGTTTTAAGCTTAATGATTTATCTATTCCTTCTGGTCTTCCTAAATGTGAAATTAGAACTACCTTTGCATTTTGTTTAAGCAAATACTTAATAGTAGGTAATGCAGCTTCAATTTTAAAATCGTCTATGACTTTCTTACCTTTCATAGGTACATTAAAATCTACACGTACAAGTACTGTTTTATCTTTAATATTTTTGAGTGTTTTTAATTTTTTCATTAGGTAAATAATTTCATTAAATTTTCTGCATCCTCATTGGGAATAATTTGTAATACATAACCATTTTGAGCTAGGAAGAAATCTCCTACCTTAATCTCTCCTTCTAATACATCTGTTTTAAATTCCTTTTCTTGATCTGAAATAATACCAATAACAATATTGTTTTTAATGCTCTTTACTTTGTATGGTATAGTCATGCACATATTAATTTCCGTCAATTGATACAAGTTCCCAATCATCTCCTTCAATAACTGTAATATTAACAAGGGCTGTTTCTGCAATAGTTCCCTTGGCTAAATTTTTTATATTAAACTCTAAATTCTCAGGATTTATAATTTCACCATGTTCCTCTATTTGACCTAGGCGAATATCTATTTCTTTAACAATCTTAAGTCTATTTTCTACTGCCTTTTCTAAAACAAGTTTTATAATTCTATTTGCTTCGTGTAAATCATGCATAAATTTAATGTGTGGCGCAACTAATACAAGGATCGTATGCGCGTATTAATAATCTTATCTTTGCTCTTCTCTCACTAGCTGTCATATCTTTAATATTAGGTAAGTATTGTGCTAAATCATCTTCAAGATTAAATAGGAATTGAGCTGTTGGAGTAATAATATTACAATCTTGAATAATTCCGTCTTTATCTAATTTATAATAATGGAATAATGTTCCGCGTGGTGCTTCCATTGCAGCTACTGCAAAACATTCTTTAACCTTATACTCTACTTGTCCTTCTTCCTTAATTTTGAAATCTATTAATATCTTCTGTGATTCTTCTAACATATGTACCAGTTCAACAGCTTGAGCTAGAATATTATAGAAAGAATTATATGTAGGTAATTTTAATCCAGATTCTTTTAATAGAGCACTGGCTTTAGGATTTAATTGAGTGTGATTATTATTAAGCCTTGCTATTGCTCCTACCATAAATGATTTTCCAGATAGTTTTGCTTTTTTTACTGCTTCATACTGTTTCCTAATTTCGGTAATTTTTTTACTAAATTTACTACTAGATATTAATGTTCCTTCTGAAGATTTAATATCTCCAGAATATATGCCATATTCTTTATCATTAAATAAACAAATATATTCTGTCTTTCTATTTAGTTCCGGATAATTTAATTTAATAAATAGCTTAACAAGCTTTTCAGCCTTCTTAATTAACTCAGGTAAACGATTATTTAAGTTATCAAGCTCTTCTTGGGCTGGCAATACTTTAAAACCACCAACTTGTGATGTAATTGGATGAACAGTTCTTCCTCCAATTAAACGAATAAGATCAGTTGCCCATCTACGTATATCCATTGCCATATCTGCTTCCTTGGGATGTTTCTTAATCAATTGCAAATCATTCAATATTCCATAAAAATCTGGTAATGAAAGAAAGAATAAATGCAGGCCATGACTATGTATTATTTGTGAATATTGCATTAACTTTCTTAAAGTCTTTGTCTGATCTGTTACTTTCACCTCTAATGCTTTTTCTAAGGACTCAATAGCTGTTAAATTGTGTACAACTGGGCATATACCACAAATACGGGCAGTAATAATTGGAGCATCCATATAATGGCGACCAATCAGCATGCCTTCAATAAGTCTTGCCCCTTCTTGTGTTTCAATTTTAGCCTTGCCTACATTGCCATCTAAAATATGGCCAACAAAACCAGCATGACCTTCCATTTTTGCTAAATGATTTATTTGTATTTTCATAATTTTTCTTCTATATCATCTCTTAGGCCAAAGATTTCAATTATTCTATTCATTTTCTCTTTGCCATGTTCTTTAATTAATTTTTTCATCATTATTTGTACTTGAGCACCATCAAATAGTCCTCTACAACCCTGACACGCCATTTTACTCTTTAAACAAACAGCCTCACAACCACCAAGTATTATTGGTCCAAGACAGGGCTCCCCTTTTTGTAATAAACATTCATAACCTCTAGCTTGGCATTCAAAACAAACAGGCCTTTGAGGAATATTCACTCTTTCATCTCTCATTAATGCATAAACTACTTTATAGAACTCATTTGCATTAATTGGGCAACCAGATATTTTAAAGTCTACCTTAACAATATTATCTATTTCTTTAATATCTGGATTAGCTACTGTAGACTTTTCACCATAGATATATTCTTTAATCTTTTTCTTATCATGATAATTCTTAATCTCATGTACACCACCCATAGCTGCGCAATTACCAAGCGCTATTAAATATTTAGATTTCTCTCTAGCATCTTTTAATGTCTTCACATTTTCTTTAGTAATTGGAGAGCCTTCAATAAAACAAATATCATAATATGTATTTCTATCAAACTCTTCTTCAAGAAGTCTAAACTCTGCAAGATCAATTTGTTTTAAAAAATCTAAGAATTCTCTACCGGTATCAAGTAGCACAAACTCACATCCTTCACAGGATGTTAAACCAATAATTGCAATTTTGAGTTTACGTTTTTGCATTTACATTAAATTCTGCTTAATTAAATCTACAATTTGTTCAGGATTATCTGTTGTAAAATAGAATTTCTTATTTTCAAGCTCAAGTAAAACTCCCATATTATTTCCAGCTATATATCCCCAAGATTTATCGAATCTACCAAATCTTATTCCATAGCCCCAATAATTCTTAAATTCAAATTTCTTTATACTGACATTCTTTATTTCTCCCTTCCTTACTTTCTTTTTAAACACTCCAAAACCAAACTGTACAAACTCATTAGTAATTACAATCTTTAAATTCTTAAAGAAAATAAATAATAGAATAAAAATGACCGCCATCATTAGAAATGCCATTCCGTCCTCTTGCGTAAAAGTTGCTATACCATATTCAAAATAATTAGAAACAAGCGCTACAATTAATACAAATGCAATAACAAGAAATACTATTATTGCCATAATGCTTGAATTTTGCTTTTCTTCGTAAATATTATTCATTAATTTGTAAATTTTATTTTATTAACCTTAGTATTATTTTCAACAGCCAGGTCAATTTCACTCTGACCAGCTACTTGTTTATAATTATCACTTTGTCTATTATTTATTTCACTAATAATGTTCATATAAACATTCTTTTTAAAAATCTTCTCATCTGTATAATCTATTACGCCATCCTTAACTGTTTTTATAATATCCTTCCAATATTTATGATCTGCTTGTTTAAGCAAGATATCATCATCTGCTTTAGATTTCTTATCTACTACTACTCCAAAATGTTGCCAAACAATATCTCCTACTATCACATTTAAATTGTTTGGAATAATTACATTTCTATACACTATATTATCTTCTTTAAGCTCTGCAATGATAGCTCCATCACTTTCATATATTTTAGTTATATTAGCTATAGATAAGGTATGGGCTAAGGCATAACTAGCACCCTTTAAATTAATTATGTCATTATTCTCAATAGTATTTAAATGATCAAGGGCAAAACACTTTATAACATCATCTCTAGAAAGGTATAACTTCTTATAATCCTGAGCATACTGTGCAAGGGTTGCTGGAGCTGCTGTTAAGATATGCTTTGAAATATCTGCAAGTAATACAGATTCTTTATCTATATACTCTTCTAAATTAATATCTATTAAACAATCTGGGTTTAGAAATAGATTTGCAATTATCCTTATTCCATCTCCAGATACTTTAATTTTATCAAAATCTGAAAAACTTAATCTTCTAGTCTTCTCAACAAGATCTATCTGTTTCTTAGAAAACGCCATTCTCTTATATTTAATGACTTTAAACTATACATAATGTATAGACCAAAGATAATAAATGCTATTCCAATAAAGTCCATAGCTGACAAACTCTTATCTAAAAATATCATTGTTAGAATTGCTGTAATTGGAGCACCAAGTGCTAGAACTGAGGTTGCTTCAACGGCACTGACATGTTTTAGACCAGAATAAAAGGTTGTCACATAAGCAATAAGCAATACTGCAGTAATACCAACCCAACCCCATTGTTCCATAGATAAGTTACTTACTAAGCTAAACTTACCCGTAATAAGCAAAAATATCCAAATAAATATACTACCAAAAAACATTCTAGAACCAGCTACTACACTTACTGGCAAATCATATAATAATTTTTTAGAAAGTAATATTTCAACAGACCATAATAGTACAGATCCAAAAACAAGAAGATCTCCAATGTTTAATGCTTGGGGTTTAATATTTAAAAATAGTATATTACCAATAAGAAGTGAGATAACACCCAGCCAAACATATTTACTTGGTTTATTCTTTAAAAATACAACTGACATCAATGCTATTATTAAAAACATACTCTTGTGAATAAAACCAGCCTTTACTGCTAATGTTAAACTCAAACCCTTAAAAAACATCATAAAAGGAATAGCACCACCAATAAGTCCAATGAGTAATAATAGTAACCATTGCTTACTTTTAATCTGCTTTAAAGATTGTTTATTAATAAGTAATAATGCTCCAATAAGGAATATTGCAACGACTGTATTTTTTAAACCTGCAAAAACATATGGATCACTCATTACAACACCAAACTTATTTACAAATATTGAAATACCTGAAATAAAAGCCGTAGCAAGTACCAATAGAAAGCCTTTTTTTGTTTTATTATTCATTATCATATTAAATCTGGATTATTTATTAAATCATTAACATTAAATACCGGACCATCTTTACATATATATACATCATTCACTGCGCAATGCTGACAAACACCAATACCACAATACATTCTTCTTTCTAATGAAAAATATATATCCTCATCTTCAAAGCCTAATTCCTGTAATTTTTTTATAACGGGCTTATACATAGCCGGTGGTCCTACCATAAATACTGTTGAATCTTTATCTATATTATCTCCGTTTAATAATTGAGTAACCATTCCTTTACTTACCTTAACATTAGCAACTGTAGTTGCTTTTTTAAGTCTATCTACTGAAATACCTAGCTTTATGTCATTGTTAACCCAATTAGCCATCTCATCTTGATACATTAAATACTCCATTTCATTACTACCACATAAAACCTGTACTGTATGTTCTTTAGAATGTTTAGAACTTATTATATGTTCAACTTCCCCCCTCATAGGGGCTACTCCTGAACCTCCAGCAATTAATATAATATTTGGTTTTGCCAATTTTTTTAAATTAGGCCAACCATTACCAAATGGCCCCCTAAATGTTAATATATCTCCTACTTTTGAATCTACTAATTTCTTAGTTAAAAAACCAACTTGCTTTACTGTCACCTGTAGATATTTAGATGCTTTATCTGAAGGAGAACAAAGGTCTAGTGCACATTCACCTGCTCCTATAATACCAACCATTGCAAATTGCCCTTGTATAAAAGCAAACTTCTTTTGAACTTTAGAATCTTCAAATTGCAAAGTAAATAAAGCTGCGTCATCTGCTACTGCTTTTATCTTTGTTATTTTAACCCTTTGTGGTAAATATGGATCAATCATCTTTTTTCTCAAGCTTATTTAATACTTCTACAATATTAATTCCTACAGGACATACTTTAAAGCATCTCATACAACTAACACATCCAGGTACTTTATACTCAGCTGGTGTTCTACTAAACTTATGTTCATACCAAAAGAAAAGTTTCTGCTTAACAGTATCTACAAATCTTTTACCTCCAGCTACTTGTGAAAACTCAGGATAAAAACAATTACCCCATACTCTTTTTTTAGAAACAGTATTATCTGCACCAGCTTCATCTAATAGATCGAAACAAAAACATGTAGGACATGCTGTTGAACATTTACCACAAGCTGTACAAATCTTTGCAATTTCATCCCAAACTGGATTATCTTCAGACCCCTTAACAATAGGCATTAACTTTAACATTCTCTGGTCAGGACCTTCTTCTTGTATAAGACCAGCAAATTGAATATTTTCAAATACATCAATACCAGCATCTCTTAAAATCTTTCTACCTTTAGCTGATCCTGAATATACTTTAAACTCACCTTCTTTATTTTTTTCAAGAAAAATATCGAAAGGTATATGCTCTAATACATTCTCCTCTTTGTCCATTGAAAATATCTTATACTCCTCATAATCTGCTGGAGCACCAGAAGAAATACCAATTACAAGACCATTCTCTCTTTTTGCTAGATAATATGGATCTTTAGTAAATACTAAATCAAAAAGACCAAGAGCCTTTAAATCTAAAACATTCATACCAT
>FLOH01000593.1_pt1 | contig 72433 bp, 59 predicted proteins | sample 756751 | NCBI WGS metagenome assembly FLOH01 (sample SAMEA4026879, study PRJEB14308) | marine metagenome | biome: coastal water; material: water | depth 74 m
CTTCCCTGCCGAACCCTATCTTCGTCGGCAGCGTCAGATGTGTATAAGAGAGATTAAGCACTATTTGTACGAGCCAAACGTAGCCATTTTAAAAGGGGGATATTTCGGTACGCTTGTAACTCAATTTTCGTTAGAAAAATTACATCCGAATAGTCATTTATTTACTTCTGAAGGATTGATGGTTGATTTCCCTGGTAGAATATTTGAAGTCATTTCAGTCATTCCATTTCATAATCAATCTCTCAAAAAAGCATTAAAAGGCGTTGAGAAAGCAAATATTACAGTACGTAACTTCCCTTTAACGGTGGCCGATATACGCAAAAAAATAAAGTTGAAAGAGGGGGGTGATGTGTATTTATTTGCTACAACTTTAGCCAATCAAGAGAAAGTCTGTGTATTGTGCAAAAAAACCAACTAATTAGCCAAAAATAATATTTACCTCAGGAATAATATCAATATTGAATTTTTCTTTCACAGATTCTCTAATTTTATCCGAAAGATAAATAATATCCAATCCGTTGGCTCCACCTTTGTTTATTAATACGAGAGCTTGGCTACCATGCACTGCTACTTTTCCAATTGATTTTCCTTTCCATCCACATTGTTCAATCAACCAACCAGCTGGTACTTTAATTTCCACGTCAGATACATGAAAGCTCGGAATTTCTGGGTATGCTTTTTGTAATTCAACAAAGTGTACTGTTGGTATTATTGGGTTCATAAAAAAGCTACCTGCATTACCGAGTACTTTTGGTTCAGGCAGTTTTCGCTTTCTAATCGCAATTACAGCTTTTCTAATATTTTCGATACTAGACTCGTTATATGCTAGGATTTCTGTTGCCAAACTTCCATAATCGACATTGGGTGTGTGTATGTTTGCTAGTTTATACGTTACGTAGCAAATAATATACTGATTACGAAGGCTTTGCTTAAATATACTATCCCTATAACCAAAAGCACATTCTTTGTTTGAAAACGTTTTTTGTTGTCCTGTTGCAATTTCAATACACTCTACTGTGTGGATGATGTCTTTTACTTCCACACCGTAAGCTCCTATGTTTTGAATAGGTGTAGCACCTACTTCGCCAGGAATGAGAGATAGATTTTCAGCTCCACCTAATTGGTTATTTACACAATAAGCTACAAAATCGTCCCAATTCTCTCCTGCACCTGCACGTAGCCAAGTGTGTTCAGGTGTTTCTTTTACTGTAGAGATGCCCTTTATTTGAGAATGTAAAATAACTCCTTCATAATCGTTGATAAATAGCAGGTTACTGCCTCCTCCAATATGAAAAAATTTATTTTCTTTTAATAAATCACTGGAGAGTAGTTGTTGAAGTTCGGAGGTGTCATCGTATTCAACAAAATAATTGGCGGTAACATCTACGCCAAAAGTATTATGATTGAGTAGAGAGAAATGTTCGAGTGTTTTCATAAAAAATTCTTTATAACACAAAGATATAAAATATATACATCTTGCCTATGATTATGACAAAAAAAACGTAATTTTGTAGTATGAGAAAACAGCGTATTCTTATTTCTGTGAGCAATGATTTGGAAACTGACCAACGTGTGCACAAGGTAGCTACATTTTTCCATAATAATGGTTTTGATGTGATGCTAATAGGACGTAAGTTACCTAATAGCAAATCCTTATCTCGTAATTATGCTACCAAACGAATGAATCTGGTGTTTAATAAAGGCTTTTTGTTTTACGCTGAATTTAATATTCGTTTATTTTTTTTTCTGCTTTCTTCTCGATTTAATGTGTTATGGGCAAATGATACAGATACGGTTTTACCTAATTTTATTATTTCAAAGCTTTTTAACAAGGTATTATTCTTTGATGCACACGAATTATTTCCAGAACTTCCTGAATTAGTTGAACGTTCAAAGGTTAAAATGATTTGGAAAAAAATTGAAGATACCATTTTTCCACGCATCCAGCACAGTTTTACTGTGTGCCAATCTATAGCTGATTATTATAAAAATTTGTACGGTATTGATATGCAGGTTCTTAGGAATGTTCCCCTTACCAAAGATATGTCAAGCTATGTCCCCATTTCTGTGCCAAAAGAAAAAATAATCCTGTTGTACCAAGGGGCTGTAAATGTAGGTAGAGGATTGGAGCAGTGTATTGATGCCCTTTCTTTATTGCCCAATGCCGTGTTGTATATTGTTGGCGATGGCGATGTCCTATCACAATTAAAAAGACAGGTTGCAGATTTACACTTGGAGGGTCAAGTTATTTTTACAGGTAAAGTGCCTTTTCAAGAATTACCACGATATACTAAAGCTGCACATATTGGTTTAGCTCTGTTAGAAAAAAGAGGCTTGAGTTATTATTACGCATTACCAAACCGCATGTTTGATTTTATACAAGCAGATATACCTATATTGGCAACTAATTTTCCTGAAATGGCTCGCATAATTAATGAGTATAAAGTGGGTAAATTACTCACAAGCAACCAACCAACAGATATCTCAAAAGCCATTCAAGAGCTTTATAGTGAGCAATACACAATAAAGAATAATGTAGCTTCTTTTGCTAAAGCAAAAGAAGAGTTGTGTTGGGAAAAAGAGCAAGAAGTATTATCAAGAGCAATACAAAAGCTTGGTTTTGCTAACTAATCAGAAGGCTTAAATCTTATTTTTTTTATATATAAAATTTGTGAAAACGTACTTTTTGTAGAAAAATAGTACTACATTTGGAATTACTGATTTTCCACTTTTGTACTACTAAATACTTTTTGTATGAAAATTCATGAATATCAAGCTAAGCAAATTTTTGTAACATACAATATTCCTACTCCTAAAGAAATAGTATGTAGCACATTATCTGAGATAGAAGTAGCCAGCAAAGAAATTGGTCTTCCCCTTGTAATCAAAGCACAAGTATTGGTAGGTGGCAGGGGTAAGGCTGGTGGTGTAAAACTTGCTAAAAATAATGAAGATGTGGCTAGGTATGGTGCTGCCATTTTGGGTATGGATATCAAAGGTTTGTTTGTTGAAAAAGTATTGGTAGCCGAAGCCATTGATATTGAGTCAGAAGTGTATTTAGGATTAACAATTGATAGAAAAACAAAATCTATCATTGTGATGGTGAGTAAAGAAGGCGGAGTAGAAATTGAAGAGGTTGCCAAACAGAATCCAAAAGCAATTTTGACATTTTCTATTGATGTAGAGATAGGAATGACCTCATTTATGGCACGGAAAATTGCTTTCTCGTTGTTTAATCAACCGGAGTTGGTAAAACAAATGACGCAATTATTGAAACAATTATACCAAGTATTTATCGAACATGATGCTTCTTTGGTTGAAATTAATCCATTAGTGATTACAGGCAATCAAGCGTTGTTGGCTTTAGATGCAAAGATGGATATTGATGATAATGCTATTTATCGACAAATTGATATTGCAAAGTTGAATCCGCCAACGCATGATGAAGTTATAGAGCAAGATGCTAAGAAAAAAGGATTAACATATATTGCACTTGATGGCAACATAGGTTGTATTGTGAATGGAGCAGGATTAGCAATGGCAACAATGGATGTGATCCATTATTTTGGTGGCAATCCAGCCAATTTCTTGGATATTGGCGGCAGTTCTAATCCTCAAAAAATGATTGATGCCATGCAGTTATTAACATCAAATCCCAAGGTAGAGGTAATTATGATAAATATTTTTGGAGGTATTACTCGGTGTGATGACGTAGCTAATGGCTTGGTAACAGCATTGAATCAAATGAATATACATGTTCCAATAGTAATCCGTTTGTCTGGCACCAATGCAGAAGCTGGTTTAGAAATATTAAAGCAACTAGATTTACCTATTGTGGGTTCACTGAGCGAAGCGGCTCAGGAAGCTATACGCATTGTTTCGTTAAAATAATAACTTATTAAAACTCGATAATTATGAGCATACTCATATCAACTAATACAAAAGTTTTAGTTCAAGGGATTACTGGTCGTGATGGAGGTTTCCATGCGCAGAAGATGCAATCGTATGGAACCAATATAGTAGGAGGAGTGTCTCCAAATAAAGGAGGACTAGATGTAAATGGCATTCCCGTTTTTAATACGGTGGAAGAAGGAGTGGTTCAAACAGGAGCAAATACATCAATTATTTTTGTACCTGCAGCTTTAGCCGCTGATGCTATTATGGAGGCGGCAGACGCAGGTATCGAATTAGTTGTGTGCATTACCGAAGGTATTCCTACTATTGATATGCTTAGAGCAACTGCGTATTTAAAAAAGAAGGGAACGAAATTAATAGGACCTAATTGTCCAGGTTTAATTACTCCCGGAGAATCTTTGGTGGGTATTTTGCCTGCTAGTATATTTAAAAAAGGAAATATTGGATTGATGAGTAGAAGTGGCACCTTAACTTATCTTATGGTTAATATGCTTACAGCAAAAGGTCTTGGACAAAGCACATGTGTTGGAATTGGAGGCGATCCAGTAGCTGGGTTGTATTATGAAGAATTGTTGCAATTGTTTCAAGATGATCCAGCAACTGATGCTATTGTCTTGATTGGAGAAATTGGTGGAGATGCAGAAGAAAGAGCAGCTGCCTACATAAAACAACATATTTCTAAACCTGTGGTCGCTTTTGTGGCCGGTCAAACTGCTCCAGTGGGCAAACGGATGGGGCATGCAGGGGCTATTATATCAAGTGGTAGCGGAACAGCCGAAGAAAAAATAGCAGTATTCGAAGCAGTGGGTGTGCCAGTAGCCAGAAGACCTATTGAAGTGCCAGATTTAGTGAAAAATCTACTTTTAAAATAGTAAAATGAAGAAATTTGGTACTGCTCCCGTCTTTTTTACGGCAATTGCAACCATATTAGGTGCAATCTTATTTTTACGATTTGGTTACGCCGTTGGAACTTTAGGTTTTTGGGGGGTGATGTTCATCATCTTATTGGGTCATTTAGTAACCATACCAACAGCTTTAGCCTTGTCCGAAATTGCTACCAATAAAAGAGTAGAAGGAGGCGGGGAGTATTTCATTATATCTAGATCTTTTGGCTTGAATATTGGCTCTACAATAGGCGTTGCACTATATTTAGCGCAAGCTATTAGTGTGGCTTTTTATGTAATTGCATTTACCGAAGCGTTTGAATTCTTTTTTGTTTTTATGAAAAATACGGTAGGAATCTATTTACCTCGACAAGTAATTAGTATTCCTACCATGCTCATATTAAGCATGTTTATCATTCATAAAGGGGCAAATGTAGGGGTTAAAGCCTTGTACTATGTAGTAGCAATTTTATTTCTCGTTTTGTTGTTGTTCTTTTTGGGCTCTCCAACTGACACAATGATTTCTTCTGACAATATGCAGAATTTTTCGATTAATAATATGTCGAGTTTTTTTGTTGTTTTTGCTATTATTTTTCCTGCATTTACTGGTATGACTGCTGGAGTAGGCTTGTCGGGAGATTTAAAAAATCCAAGCAAATCTATCCCATGGGGTACAATGCTAGCAACGATTATTGGCATGTTCATGTATATTGCTGTAGCATGGAAATTAAGTGTTTCTGCAACGAGTCTCGATTTAGTGCAACATCAGTTGGTGATGGGGAAAATAGCCATAGGAGGAGCTTTATTGGTGCCTATTGGATTAGCTGCATCTACAGTTTCTTCTGCTTTAGGATCCGTTATGGTTGCTCCACGCACCTTACAAGCTTTATCCAAAGATTTACTTTTTCCGTCAAAGAAAATGAATGATTTTTTTGCAAAAGAAAGAGCTGCTGATGGTGAACCTATGAATGCATCTATTTTAACTTGTGCTATAGCATTTATTTTTGTTGCTATGGGTGATGTAAATGCTGTTGCTGAAATTATTTCGATGTTTTTTATGCTAACTTATGGTAGTTTATGTTTGATTTCATTTCTACATCATTTTGGCTCTTCTCCCTCTTATCGCCCCGAATTTAAATCGAAATGGTGGATATCTCTCATTGGTTTTCTCGCTTCTGTATGGGTAATGTTTCAAATAAATGCGATGTATGCCCTATTGTCGTTTACTTTATTAACATTAGTGTATGTGTATATCAATAAAACGCATACCCTCAGAGGTGGATTGTCGATGATTTTTGTTAATACGGTTTTTCAACTCAACCGCAAGATGCAAGTTTTTGTACAAAAAAAGACATCCCTTGCTAAAGATATGGATTGGCGACCAAGCATTATTTGTGTTTCTAAAAAATCATTTGAAAGAGATAATGCTATTCGTTTGCTCGATTGGTTGTCTCATACATACGGTTTTGCTACGTATTTGCATAAAATTGAAGGCTATTTTTCGGCTATTACTGCCGAAAAGGCAAAAAATGAATTGAATATGTTAATAGACAATACCAGAAAGAATACGGCCGTATTTATTGATACCATTATATCGCCATCATATACAACAGCCGTTGTACAAGCTATACAGACTCCAGGCATATCTGGCATGGATAACAATACAATATTATTTGATTTTGATAAAAATGATATCAAAGAACAGCAACAAGCTATAGACAACTTTAATTTAGTAAAAGCAGGTAATTTTGATGTGTTATTTTTGTCGTGTGATACCAAAAGCGTGAAATATGAGAATGGCATTCATGTTTGGATAAATGTAACTGATGACGCTAATGCTAACTTGATGATTATGTTGAGCTTTATCATTTTGAATCATCCCGATTGGCATAAAGCTTCTATAAAGGTGTTTGTATTGCTAAAAAGCACCCACGATGAGTCGTACAAAAACCATTTCATTTCATTGGTAAAGGAAGGAAGAATTCCGATTACACTTGCGAATATAGAATTTATCGTTCATGATAATGCGATTTCGGCAAAAACCTTGATGAAAAAGCATTCTGAGAGAGCTGGATTGCTGATTACTGGAGTGAGGGAGGAAAATCTAAATCATTATGGCGAAAAAGTATTTGCTGATTGTGCTGATTTGGGAGATATTTTATATGTCTATACACATAATACAATTCCAATAGAATAAGAAAAATAAGAAACGCGACTATGCGTATTATATAATCGCGTTTTTCTTGTTGGCTATAAAGACAATTTATAATCCGTTTTCGTGCAAATATTTCTCCGCATCCATAGCTGCTTTACAGCCACTTCCTGCTGATGTAATAGCTTGTCGGTAAATAGGGTCGGCAACATCGCCCGCGGCAAATACGCCTTCAATATTTGTTTTCGTGGTAGTGTTTAACGTTTTAATATACCCAACTTCATCCATTGAAATGTATTCTTTGAAGATGCCTGTGTTGGGTGTATGTCCGATAGCCAGAAAGAAACCATCTATTTTGATGTTCACTTCTTTTTCGTCAGCTGTTCCTTTTTTACTCCATAGGGTAGCTCCTTCGAGCACTTTTTCTCCAAACAAGGATTTTGTTTGATGCTCAAATAACACTTCAATATTGGCTGTGTTGAGCACTCTTTTTTGCATAACTACAGAGGCTCTTAGCTCGTTTCTGCGTACAATTAAATATACTTTGTTGCAAATAGAAGAAAGAAAAATAGCTTCTTCGCAAGCAGTGTCACCACCACCTACAACGGCTACGTCTTTTTTGCGGTAAAAGAATCCATCGCAGGTAGCACATGCCGATACACCTGAACCTGCATATTTTGCCTCGTCTGGCATTCCCAAATATTTAGCTGTAGCACCTGTGGCAATAATGATGGAGTCGGCTAGAATGGTTTTTTCTTCGTCGATAGTTACTGTAAACGGACGCACAGAGAAATCAACCTTGGTGACTGAACCCCAACGTATATCGGTACCAAAGCGAGTCGCCTGTGCTTTTAGGTCGTCCATCATTTCTACTCCCGTAATACCTTGAGGGTATCCTGGGAAATTTTCTACTTCTGTGGTAGTTGTTAATTGACCTCCAGGTTGTATTCCTTCGTACAAAAGAGGAGAGAGATTAGCTCTAGAAGCATAAATAGCTGCGGTGAAACCAGCTGGTCCTGAGCCTATTATTAGGCAACGTGTTTTTTCTGTTTCCATAGTGAATTATCTTAAATCTATTATTTCTGCTTGTGGGTATCTTGTGGCATCAAATTGAAAGTCAGCAACTGTCAAAGGAGCATTTTTAACAATTTTAGCAAGTTGAATAACGCTCGTTATACCTGATTTTTCAAATGTACTGATACTGACTATATCATTGGTTTCAGCATTGATTTTAATGTTTACCCTAAAATATGTCTGACTGACATTCTCAGGATATAAATCAATGGAATACAGTCGGTTATTGTTTTCCATAACAATCGCTGGTTGAGGAATACGGAAATTCTTTTTGTACGAATCGATTACAAATTGTGGGTTGAATTGTTGCAATTCCTCCATATTTCCTTCACTGATAGTTACTTCATTCGCATCTTTCAGGTACACGTATTGTGATTTTCCATCATATAAGATTTCTGCAAAAGGCGTAGTAATGTACATGTTTGCTTTGTGCGTACGCAGATTTCCTTTTATCTTTTGTGTTGATTTTTTCTGTGCGTTTTCGATTACTAAATTGAAATCAACAGTGGTGAACATGGATTTTTTAAATTCCTGTGTTACCTTTTCCAATATTTCAGTAGCCTTTGGATCTATTTGAGCAAACACCATGAGTGTACCCATAGATAATGCAATGAATGTGAGCATTAATTTTTTCATAAGCTTGATTTATTTTTTCTTTTTTACTGTCCAACCAAATTTCCCAATTTGCTCGCCTAATTTGTAATAATTGCCATGCGAATAAGCAATTAATTTTGCTTCTGATAGTTTAAATTCGCCCGTTTCTGGGTCAATATATTGCTCGTCAGCTTGTACGTTTACTACTTTTGCAATAAACATGTCATGAGAACCAAGCTCTTTTACTTCTACAATTTCACATTCAATATTCAGTGGCGATTCTTTGATAATGGGTGCTGAAATAACGTGCGATTTTTCGGGTGTTAGATTCATCTCTGCCCATTTATCGTGTTTTGAACCTGATTTTACGCCACACCAATCAGTAGCATAAGCCATATCCTCTGTAGTCAGATTAATGACAAATGACTTATTTTTCATTAAAATTGGATGAGAGTGCCTTTCTTTTCGTACAGAAATATAACACATCGGGGGGTTGGTACAAATAGTGCCAGTCCAACTTACGGTAAATAGGTTGTATTCTTCTTCGGTAGCACCACAACTTACCAATACCGCTGGTAATGGATAAATGAGTGTACCAGGTTTCCAGTTTTGTTTCATTTTACTTTAACATTAAATCTTCATCTTTGCAGATGCGTTCGCAATAATGGCATTTTGCCAATCGTTTCTTTTTATCAATAAAATAAAAATGTGTGGCTACCTTGTCTTTGTTGGTAATACACATTGGGTTAATACATTGCAAGCTATCTTTAATCTCATCAGGAAGTACTAATTCTACCTTTTTTACTACTTTGTAGTCTTTGATGATGTTTATTTTAGCATGTGGAGCAATTAAGGCTATTTTATTTACCTCTTTGGGGGCAAAAAACACTTCGGAAATTTTTATAATTCCTTTCGTGCCTAATTTTTTGCTTTCTAAGTTGCACCCAATCGTTATTTGGTTTGGAGAAATATCCAAGGATAAAATAGAAACCACTTTAAATAGCTTGTCTGATGGAATATGATCAATAACCGTGCCATTCTTTATTGCTTGTACTACTAATTCGTGATCGATGCTTGTTTTCATATTTTTTTACCTTAACTTTTGTCCAAATGACTGCTATATTACTAAATTAAACCCAAAATAGAACAGATAATAGCTTGACGTACAAATACGCCATTGTGGGCTTGCTCAAAATAATATGCCTTTGGGTTTGTGTCCACATCTTGGTCTATTTCGTTTACACGAGGTAGGGGATGCAATACGCGCAAATTCTCTTTGCTATGTTCCAACATGGCATTTTTTAGCACATACGTATTTTTTACTTTTTCGTATTCTACAGGGTCGGTAAAACGTTCGCGTTGTACACGAGTCATATATAAAATGTCCGATTTGCTAATGGAATCCGTTATGTCTGAATATTGTTTATATAAAATATTTTGTTTGTTGCACAATAGTTTGTACGAATCAGGAATTTGCAATTCGGGTGGTGCCACAAAATGAAAAGAGGGATTAAAATAGCTCATTGCCGTTACCAAAGAGTGCACTGCTCTGCCGTATTTTAAATCGCCTACCAGACTAATATGTAAGTTTTCAAGCGTATGCTGTGTTTTTTTGATAGAATATAAGTCGAGCATTGTTTGTGTAGGATGTTGGTTTGAACCATCTCCCGCATTAATTACAGGTACAGACGACACTTCTGATGCATAGCGTGCTGCTCCGTCAATGTGGTGCCGCATAATGATAAGGTCGGCATATCCGCTTACCATTTTGATGGTATCTTTTAGCGTTTCCCCTTTAGTAGAACTTGATGTAGCAGAGTCTGAAATGCCAATTACTCGTCCACCTAATCGGTTGACAGCCGTTTCAAAGCTTAACCTTGTGCGTGTTGAAGGTTCAAAAAATAACATTGCCACCACTTTTCCCTCTAAAATGCGCGTATTAGGTTGGCGTTCAAATTTTTCGGCTTCGGAAAGAATGTGCAAAATATCTTCTTTCGAATAGTCGGACATGGATACGAGACTCTTAATCGACATGGTAGCTAAATTTATAAATGTAAAATTCTATGTATGGTAAATATAATAAAGCCAATATAACGATGAGGTTATATTGGCTTTATGTTGTTATGATGAAGCATGTTTCATATGTTCATTTTATTGTTGTGCCAGCATTTTATCTATTTTTTGAATAATAGACTGATGCTTGGCGTTATTTCATACACTTATTACAAGTACAAATGTATGCTATTCAGATGAAATACCGAAATTTGTTATACTAATTTATGAATTACCAAACCAGAACGCAATTTTGGTTCAAACCACGTTGTTTTTGGAGGCATGATGTTTCCGCTATCGGCAATGTCTATTAATTGTTTCATAGAAACAGGATATAAAGCCAATGCAACTTTCATTTCTCCGCTGTCAACACGTTTTTTTAGTTCTCCTAATCCACGTATACCGCCTATAAAATCAATGCGTTTATCACTACGTAAATCTTTTAAGCCCAATAATTCGTCTAAAATAAGGTTTGACGAGATGGTAACATCAAGTACGCCAATAGGGTCATTATCATCGTATGTACCTTCTTTAGCGGTAAGCGAATACCATTTGTTACCTATGTAAAGTGAAAAATTGTGCAAACTTGCTGGTTGATAGATGTCTGTTCCTTTTTCTTCTACCACGAAGTTCTTTTTTAACCCGATTAATAACTCGCTTTCGGTTAATCCATTAAGGTCTTTTACCACACGGTTGTAGTCCATAATGCTCAGTTGATTATCAGGAAAACATACTGCCAAAAAGTAGTTGTATTCTTCGTTGCCTGTATGGTTTGGATTTTGCATTTTTTTCTCGTTACCAACCAATGCTGCGGCTGCACTACGGTGATGACCATCAGCGATGTACAATGCCGGGATTTTTGCAAATAATTCAGTAATACGGTTGATGTCATTTTGGTCGTTAATTAACCAAAAATGATGCCCAAATCCATCAGGAGCTACAAAATCATATTCAGCATCTTGCTTAATTGTTTTGTTTACAATAGCATCTATTTCGTTGTTGTGCGGATAAGCTAAAAATACAGGTTCAATATTTGCATTGTTCACACGTACATGTTTCATGCGGTCTTCTTCTTTGTCGCGACGAGTTAGTTCGTGTTTTTTGATTTTATTATTCATATAATCTTCTACAGAAGCAGCCACCACAAGTCCGTATTGCGTTCTTCCATTCATGGTTTGAGCATATACGTAGTATTTGTCTGTGTTATCTTGCACTAACCAACCTTTATCTTGAAATAGGGCAAAGTTTGTTGCCGCTTTTTCGTACACATCAGCGTCGTGTTCGTCTTTACCTATAGGAAAATCAATTTCAGGTTTGATAATGTGATACAAGGACATGTCGTTTCCTGTTGCTTCTTTGCGAGCTTCTTCCGAATTGAGAACATCGTATGGACGGGAAGCTACTTTTTCAACACTGTTTTTTGGAGGGCGTATTCCTTTGAATGGTTTGATTATTGCCATGATAATTTTTATTTTTTTTAGATTTGCTTTTTATTGCGTACTCTAGTTTATAAAAAAGCACCTATTACGTTTTTGTAAAGATGCTTTTCTATTGGTTTATTTTTTATTTACTCGGAATTTATCGTTCCCGTTTACAATATATTCTACTATCTGCTTTGCTGCTGCTATACCTGCGTTGATATTTGCTTCTGCAGTTTGTGCTCCCATTTTTTTAGGGCTAGCAAAATACCTGCCTGGAAAATGGCTGTCAAATTCCTCATGGTGCGTAGGAGGTATGTCTGTAAGGTATTTAAAGTCCGTTCGATCTTCCATAAATTTGATAATCTCCGCTTCGTTAATAACCTCTTTGCGAGCGGTGTTAATAAGCATACTATCTTTTTGCATATTAGACAATAACTCATAGTTAATAGAGTTTTTAGTTTCGTCGGTAGCAGGAATATGCAAGGAGATAAATTGACATGTTCTGTATAATTCTTCGGCAGAATTTAATGGCGTTACACCATCTTGCTCAATTACACTTGCTGGGCAAAATGCATCGTAAGCAAATACTTCCATACCAAATCCTTTGGCAATGCGTGCCACGTGGCGACCAACATTTCCGTATGCGTGAATACCTATTTTTTTTCCAAGTAATTCAATACCTGATAATCCATTGTAAAAATTACGCACACCGTATATCATAAATCCTAAAGCTAATTCAGCTACAGCATTGGCATTCTGACCTGGTGTATTCATTACACACACATCGTGAGCCGTAGCAGCATCTAAATCCACATTGTCGAAACCTGCACCCGCACGAACCACAATTTTCAGTTGTTTAGCAGCTTCAATTACCTTAGCATCAACAATATCACTACGTATAATGATAGCATCTGCATCTCCAACGGCATCTAATAATTGTTGTTTTTCTGTGTATTTTTCTAATAAAGCTAGTTCAAAACCAGCTTCGATGATAACATTTTTAATGCCATCAATAGCCACTTTTGCAAAAGGCTTATCTGTTGCTACTAAAACTTTCATGTATAATTGTGTTTAAGTTACGTATAATCTAATTAATTATATGGGAAACAACTTTTTTGATTAGTTGTTCTTTTCAAATTCTTGCATGCAATCAACTAAAGCTTGCATACTTTCGATTGGTAATGCATTGTAGCATGAGGCACGGAATCCTCCTACAGAGCGGTGTCCTTTTAATCCTACAAGACCTTTAGAGTCGGCAAGTTTTAAGAAGCTTGCTTCTAATTGTTGGAATTCTGGTTTCATTACAAAGCAAATATTCACGCGTGAGCGATCTTCTTTGTTAGCTGTACCAACAAATAGTTTGCTGTTATCGATAGCATTGTATAATAAGTCCGCTTTCGCAATATTATTTTTTTCTACTTGTTTCAATCCACCTTGAGCTTTCAACCATTTCAAGGTTTGAAGAGCTGCATATATCGGCAATACAGGAGGTGTGTTGAACATAGAACCTTCTTTAATGTGCGTTCTATAGTCAAGCATGGTAGGAATGTAGCGTGACACTTTGCCTAATAGTTCATCTTTAATAATCACAAACGTAACACCAGCAGGAGCTAAGTTCTTTTGTGCTCCACCATAAATCATAGCATATTTAGCTACGTCGATGGGACGAGAAAAAATGTCAGACGACATGTCTGCTATCAAAGGGACTGGAGACGTGATGTCTTCTAATAATTCTGTTCCGTAGATAGTGTTATTCGTTGTAATATGGAAATAATCTGCATCAGCAGGAATGGTATATCCTTTCGGAATGTAGGTGTAGTTTGCGTCAGCAGAAGAAGCTACTTCTACTACCTCACCAAACCCTTTTGCTTCTTTCATTGCTTTTTTTGCCCACACACCAGTGTTCAAATAAGCAGCTTTTTTTTCTAATAGGTTAAATGGCAACATGCAAAATTGCAAACTTGCTCCACCACCTAAAAATAATACCGAATATCCTTCGGGAATATTTAAAAGCTCTTTAAATAACTCAACAGCTTCATCTACAACTGGTTGGAAATTTTTAGCTCTGTGGCTAATTTCCAAAATAGATAAACCGTCATTTTCAAAATTCAATACAGCTTGTGCTGTTTTTTCAATTACTTCTCTTGGTAAGATAGATGGGCCTGCGTTAAAATTATGCTTTTTCATTCGAAAAAATTGATTAAATTGGTTATGTTGAATATTTTCTATATGCCGTTTATTTCTTCATTACAAGACTTAAACGAACATATTCGCTTGTATTAGTTTATATAATGTTTTTTTGAAAGCACAAAATTATTATTTTTTTTCATATTATGCACAAAAAGAATGCTGTATTTTATGCACAAGATGTTAACGTGTTACAATTTGAATGATTTTCAAGACAGTTTGCATGGATTTTTCCATAGAAGGGATAGGAACGTATTCAAATTTACTATGAAAATTGTGCCCACCTGCAAAAATGTTAGGGCAGGGTAACCCCATGTACGATAAACGAGCACCATCCGTGCCACCTCTAATGGGTTTAATAAGAGGGGTTACGCCAACTTCTTGCATGGCTTGTTTTGCAATATCTATGATGTGCATCATAGGTTCAATTTTGGTGCGCATGTTGTAATATTGATCTGTTATCTCAAACTCAATTTTCCCATGAGGAAAATTACATTGCGTTTTTGTAACTATTTCCTCCAGAATTCCTTTTCTTTTGGTAAAATTGCCTGCATCAAAATCTCGAATAATGTACTGTAATGTTGTTTTTTCTACATTGCCTTCCATTTTGTCAAGATGAAAAAAGCCTTCGTAGTTCGCCGTATTTTCAGGTAACCCATGTTCGCTGAGGGCTGAAATAATGTCTTGTGCTACCAATTGTGAATTCAATATCTTATTTTTGGCATAGCCAGGGTGCACGCTGTTTCCGAGTATGGTAATAGTAGCTGAGGCAGCATTGAAATTTTCAAATTCCAGTTCGCCGATTTCTCCACCGTCGATTGTGTATGCCCAATCTGCTGGACAAAATTGTAAATCGAAATGATCAGCACCTCTTCCTATTTCTTCATCAGGAGTAAATGCGAAGTATATATCGCCATGTTTAAAATTATCTAATTCGCAAATTTCTTGAATGGCTGTAACGATAGCTGCAACACCTGCTTTGTCATCGCTGCCCAATAGTGTCGTGCCATCTGTTACGATGATATCCTGCCCAATATATTGGCGTATTTCAGGATATTGATTGGGAGACAGGGAGGTGTTCTCGTTTAGCTGAATGTCGTTTCCATCATAATTTGCAACAATGCGTGGAGCAATGTTTTTGCCACTCATCGCAGGACTCGTATCCATGTGCGCTACAAAGGCAATAGCGGGTATTTTCTTGTCTGGAAGTGTGCTCGCCAATTTGGCATACACATACGATTTTTCTGTGCGGTGTACTTCCAGTCCAAAAGAGAGCAATTCTTTTTCAAGCATTTCTGCAAAAATAGTTTGTCCTTTGGAGCTAGGTGTTTGCGTAGAGGTTTCGTCAGCTTGTGTGTCAAACTGTATATAGGATAAGAAGCGTTCTGTAATAGTTTTCATTGTGTGTACAAACAAAAAGGAGTGTAATGACACACTCCTTTGTTATTGGTAAAAAAAATAGCTTATCTATTCGTATATTGGTCTGTGTAATAACTTTGGTAATTACCACTTGTAACATTATCCAACCATTCTTCGTTTTCCAAATACCATTCAACGGTTTTTTCTAAGCCTTCGTCAAATTGCAATGATGGTGTCCATCCTAGCTCTTTTTCTAATTTAGTTGCATCAATGGCGTAGCGTAAATCGTGTCCAGCTCTATCGGATACGTATGTAATCAATTTAACCGATGTTCCAATAGGGCGACCAAGTTTCTCATCCATTATTTCGCATAATTTATGAATCAAATCAATGTTTGTCCATTCGTTATGACCTCCAATATTGTACGTTTCACCAACTTTTCCGTTGTGAAAAATAACATCAATAGCACGAGCATGGTCATTAACCCACAACCAATCTCTCACGTTTTCTCCTTTTCCATAAATAGGAATAGGTCTGTTGTGCTTGATATTATTGATAGCCAAAGGGATTAATTTCTCTGGGAAATGGTTTGCTCCGTAATTATTCGAGCAATTAGATATTACAACTGGTAAGCCGTAAGTATGGTAATAAGCACGCACAAAATGGTCAGAGCTCGCTTTTGATGAAGAATATGGACTACGTGGATCGTAAGACGTTTCTTCCGTGAAAAATCCTTCTTTACCCAATGAACCATACACTTCGTCAGTAGAAATGTGGTAAAATAGCTTACCGTCCATATTATTCTTCCACAGGTTTTTGGCAGCTGTTAGTAAGTTTGCTGTACCAAGTACATTGGTTTTAATAAAGGCCAATGGATCTGTTATAGAACGATCTACGTGCGATTCAGCAGCCAAATGCAGCACTCCGTCAAACTTATATTTGTTAAATAATTCTTGAATAAAAATTTCGTCAGTAATATCTCCTTTGATGAAATTGTAGTTAGGTTTATTAGATATATCTTTTAGGTTTTCTAAATTGCCAGCATAGGTAAGTGCATCTAAATTATAGATGGTGTAATTGGGATATTTATTTACAAATAAACGAGTTACGTGTGATCCAATGAATCCAGCACCTCCTGTAATTAACATAGTTTTTTTATTCATCATCAAAAGTATTAAGTGTTTAACGGGGACAAAGTTACACAAAAACCGATGTGTAGCAAACAATTGTTTGTAAATTTTACTGTTCATAACTTGTTTAAAACTTTTATCATACAAGCCTTGTATCATTTCTTAATTATTGCGTACTTTGCCGACTATGAATATGGTCATCACCTACGTCCAAGAACTATTGTATCAACACGATTTTGTGGTTGTTCCTTCTTTTGGCGGTTTTATAGCTGGTTATCAACCTGCTAGAATCACAGCAGACGGTACTCTCTATCCTCCACAAAAGGAAATTAGTTTCAATACAAATGTGCATTATAATGATGGTCTGCTGGTGCAAACGATTATGGAAAAGCAAGGAGTTAGTTTTGTACAGGCTACAGCTTTGTTAACATCCAATGTAGAAGAGTGGAAAAAAACACTGCACCGAGAGCATACCTTGAGGTTTGGCACGTTGGGTGTTTTTTCTCTAATTTCACAAGATATTCTGTCGTTTGAATCGGCTTTTAGTAATGATTTTCTATCCACTTCGTTTGGTTTTCTTCCTTTTTATTTCCCTGATATTAAAAGTATGCCAGCATCCTTGGTTGAACCGAATATACCTGATAATGTAATTGAATTTAGACCGCAAGTTGTATCGCTTTTTAATACCTTTAAATACATAGTAGCGAGTGCTGCGGTGTTGTTGTTTTTTATTTTATTTCCGATAAAACTCACCAATATTCCAATTGATTATCAAGCCAGTATTTGTGGTTACCGTTTTGCCAATCAAGTAGAGAATACACCTATTGTAGATACGCTAAGAACATACCTTCATGTGGAGTCGGATATACTAGAGGCTTCTGTTGTGCAAGATGTTGCAAAGCCAGCTTTGAGTAATCTAGCCCTATCACGAGAGCGTTTCTTTATAGTAATAGGGAGTTTCCAAACAGAGCAAATGGCACAGCAATTTGTGCGAGAATTACCTGCTGTGATTCAATCTCCCACTATTGTTTTTTCTGATAATCGTTACCGTATTACGGCTGCTAGTTTTGATTCGGAGCAAGAGGGAGAATATTTTCTTCATACGTTTCACCAAAATCACGCACGATTTCACGATGCTTGGCTATTAAAGCAGTAGCATAAGCAAAAAAACTCAACGAAGCGATTGTTAGCTCAATAATTTATTTTATCTTTGCGTCCGCATTCGGGAAATGCATAGAAGTTTAACAAATAAAACAAATTAAGTATGGCAACTAAAATTAGATTGCAAAGACATGGTCGCAAAGGGTATGCTTATTACCACATTGTAATCGCAGACAGTAGAGAATCACGTGATGGTAAATTTATTGAAAGGATAGGTTCGTACAATCCGAACACAAATCCAGCTACAGTAACTGTAAACTTCGAAAAAGCCTTAAAATGGATTGAAACAGGTGCTCAACCAACTGACACTGTTAGAAATATCCTATCTAGAGAAGGTGTTATGATGAAAAAACACTTGTTGGGTGGTGTGAAAAAAGGAGCTTTCACCGCTGAAGAAGCAGATAAGAAATTTGATGCTTGGATGCAAAACAAAAATGTAGCCATTGAAAAAGTAAAAGATAAAATCGCTAGCGATGCTACTCTTACCGCTAAACAACGTTTAGATGCAGAGAAAACAGCAAATAAAGCGAAAGCTGCTGAATTGGCAAAAAAACAAGCTGAAAAATTAGCTGCTGATCAACCAGTTGTTGAAGAAGAAGTTGCAACACCAGTTGTAGAAACAGAAGAACCTGCTGCTGAGTAGTTCTTCTTAAATTAATTTATTAGAGCTGCCTTATATATAGTTATATACGGCAGCTCTTTTTGTATAAATAATTATGGTTACTGAAATAAACGTACGCGTATTGCCTAAAGTGGCATCATCAGAGAAATATCTGAAAGAATATGTGGAAAAAGAGCATGGGTATGAATTAAAACGCATCAAAGCTGTGCATATTCTTAAACGATCCATTGATGCTCGTCAACGCATTGTATTGGTAAACTTACGCTTGCGTATTTTTATAGATGAGCAACCGACAAAATCGGCTGTATTGGTAATGCCAGAATACAAAGATATATCGACAGCAAAACAAGTAATCGTAGTAGGTGCAGGACCAGCAGGTTTGTTTGCGGCTTTGCGTTTAATTGAATTGGGCGTTAAGCCCGTTGTGATTGAACGAGGAAAATCAGTTTCTGAACGCAAGCAGGATATTGCACTAATTTCTACAAAACATAAGGTTGATACAGATTCCAATTATTGTTTTGGCGAAGGAGGAGCTGGTGCTTTTTCTGATGGAAAATTATATACACGTAGCAAAAAACGAGGAAATACAGATAAGATACTGCAAGTGTTATGTTTGCATGGAGCCTCAGAATCTATATTAGTCGAAGCTCATCCACATATTGGTACCGATAAACTACCTAGTATTATACAAAAGATTAGAGAGCGTATTTTGGCTTGTGGAGGAGAGGTTAGGTTTAATACTAGAATGGAAGATATTATTATTGATAATCAAGAGGTAAAAGGTATTATAACCCATACCCAAGAAATGATTTTAGGAAAAGTGATTCTTGCAACAGGTCATTCTGCACGTGATGTATATACTTTACTTCAACGCAAGGAAGTGGCTCTTGAGGCAAAAGGAATTGCTGTAGGTGTTCGTTTAGAACATCCACAAGAATTAATAGATCAATTGCAATATCATTCGCAAGATGGACGTGGCGAGTATCTACCCGCAGCAGAATATAGCTATGTAGCACAGATGCAAGATAGGGGAGTATATTCTTTTTGTATGTGTCCTGGTGGTTTTGTTGTACCTTCTGCCAGTGCTTCCAATCAGGTTGTTGTAAATGGGATGTCGCCTTCCAATAGAGGTTCTATTTGGGCAAATGCAGGAATGGTTGTGGAAATACGTCCCGAAGATTTACCTCAGTATGCTATGCACAAGGAATTTAGTGTGATGAAATTTCAAGAAGAAATGGAGCAGCTTGCTTTTGTAAATGGCGGCAGCAAACAAACTGCACCAGCACAACGTATGACGGATTATATTCGTAAAAAAGTTTCTTATGATTTGCCGACTACATCTTATACACCAGGAGTGGTTTCATCTCCTTTGCATTTTTGGTTGCCAGAGCAGATTAATGATCGTTTGAGAGAAGGATTAAAAACTTTCGGTAAGTGGTCTCATGGCTTTTTAACAACAGAAGCATTGCTTATTGGAGTAGAAACCAGAACTTCATCTCCCGTTCGCATATTGAGAGATCGTGACACGTGTGAACACATTTCAGTTAAAGGACTTTTTCCTTGTGGAGAAGGATCAGGTTATTCTGGAGGTATTGTATCGGCAGCTGTTGACGGAGAAAAATGTGCAGATTCTTTAGTGGCATTGTATATTTGAATTGTTCATTAATCTTGTCTGTTTGTTAAAATCCTGTTAAATCTTTATTTGGCGATTCTATTTTTGAAATAATCTCTTACCTTTGTGTCGTTGTTTATGCAACTAAAATGATTTAATTATGAATGGATTCCATTTAGATCAACAATTAGTTTTTGCTATTTTGAGCGGTAGAGTTTCTAGTGCCATAGCACGTAGGCTATATCGCGAATTTAGATTGATTAACTTATCCATTACACCAGAGCAATGGACGGTACTAATGGCGTTGTCAAGAAAAGATGGAATTACTCAGCAAGAGTTAGCTACTATTACTTTTAAAGATAAACCTAGTATTACTCGGCTTATTAATAACCTTGAGAAACAATTTTTAGTAGTGCGGTTTGCTTCTAAAATAGATAAACGGATGAATATGATTCATATAACTAAATCCGGCTTGTTGTTGTATCAACAAGCAAATATAGCCGCATCTAAAGTGATGCACGATGCCTTGAATGGATTAGTAGATGAGGATGTGAAGATAGGCGAACGTATTTTAAAACAAATTTTTACAAATCTTTCATAACTAACTGTATTTTTTACTCTAATAGTTGTTTAAACAACTATTAGAGTAAAATTGAGGAAATTTATAATTTATATCAAATGAAAAAGTTATTATTTTGTATTTTTTTTTCAGTGCTTGCTCTGCAAGGTATAGCCCAAAATAGTTTGTATACTTTAGAGGATTGCCGTACAATGGCTATGTCGAAGAATAAAGATATTCAAATAGCACAGGAGAAAATCCAAGTGGCTACTAGTATGAAGAAAGCAGCATTTACACAGTATCTACCTAGCTTTTCGGCTAATGGGGGGTATATGTGGAATGAGAAAGATATATCATTAATGAGTGAAGATGCTTATCTTCCTGTGTATGTAAATAATGCGGACGGAACGAAAAATTATCCAGCTTCGTGGAATAACTCATGGACTATGGTCAACGGTAATGCATTGCCATTAGATGCAAACGGGGTTCCCTTTGATCCAACAAAAAATCCAGAAAAAATTTCTTGGAAGAGTACTGCATATTTGCCTAAAGAGGCATTTGAAGCCGATATTAGGAATGTATTTGCAGGATCTATCATGATGACTCAACCATTGTTTTTAGGTGGGAAAATTAGGGAGTTGAATAATATTGCCAACTCAGCTAAGAAAATATCTGAATTTCAATTAGATGGAAAAAAATCAGAGATTTTGTTGGAGACAGATGCAGCGTATTGGAGGGTTATATCTTTGGTAAACAAAGAAAAACTTGCCAACAGCTATGTAGCAATGCTTCAAAAATTAAGTGGAGATATAGAAAAATCAATATTGTTTGGTGTGGCAACAAAATCGGAAGGGTTGGCAGTAAAGGTTAAATTAAACGAGGCAGATATGCAACTTTTACAGGTGCAAAATGGTTTGTCTCTTTCTAGAATGCTTTTGTGTCAATTATGTGGTTTGCCATTGGGAAGTGATTTTCATTTGGTAGATGAAGATGTTGTCTATGAGGGTGCTTCGTTTGCAGATAAAGATGTAAACGTGGAAGAGGCGATGAAAGATAGGTATGAAATTAATAGTTTAGAAGAAATGATTAATATTGCTGAGTCAAATAGGAAAATTATGTTGTCACGTTTTATGCCAAATGCAGCCCTTACGGCCGGGTATTTACTTTCTAATCCGAATGTGTATAATGGATTTTCTACAGATTTTTCTGGTATGTGGCAGGTTGGGGTTGTGCTTAATGTGCCTCTATTCCATTTTGGAGAACGCATACATACATTAAATGCTGCTCGAAGTGAGAAAAAGATTGTAGAATATAAATTAGACGATGCTAAGGAGAAAATTCGTTTAGATATTGCTCAAGCTTCATTCAAGTTGAGTGAAGCTTCTAAGAGACTTACGATGACGCATACAAATAAAGATAAATCAGAAGAGAATTTGCGCTATGCGAATATTGGTTTTGAAGCAGGTGTAGTAGCTCCGTCTGTGTTGATTGAAGCTCAAACAGCTTGGCTAAAAGCAAATTCAGAAGATGTAGATGCTGCTATAGATGCAAAAATATGTGATGTTTATTTACAAAAAGCTTTAGGATATCTAAAATAATACAAGAAAAAACGATACAATGGAAACAAGTAAACGAGATTTAATAAAAGAAAATATAGCAAAAAGTAAAACAAATCTTATGATTGGGCTTATTACTTTGCTGAGTGTGGTAGTGCTAGTATCTTTGATAGGGTGGTTGGTGTTGAAACCTTCTCCTCAATTAATTCAAGGAGAAGTAGAGGCGGATGAGTTGCGAATATCCAGTAAATTAGCTGGTAGAATTCAGGAAATCAGCATAGAGGAAGGTGCTTTTGTACATGAGGGAGATACATTGGGATTAATTAGTTCGCCAGAATTGTATGCTAAGTTAGAACAAGCAGAAGCAGCGCAAGAAGCAGCGCAAGCTCAAAATATGAAAGCAATGAAAGGAGCTCGGGTAGAATTGATTGATGGTGCATTTCAGATGTGGCAAAAGGCAAAAGTGGGCTTAGATATTGCTACTAAATCGTTTGATAGAGCAAAAAAGTTATTTGATAATGAGGTTATTTCTGCTCAAAAATTTGATGAAGTAGAGGCTCAATACAATGCTGCGGTAGCAACAGAGAGAGCTGCAAAAACACAATACGATATGGCGAAAAATGGGGCAGAACGCGAGGATAAACTTGCCGCTCAAGCTTTGGTAAATAGAGCAAAAGGAGCTGTCTCTGAAGTCGAAGCTTATATGCCTGAAATGCAATTGATAGCACCTCTGTCTGGTGAAATATCTGAAATATTTCCTAGAAAAGGAGAATTGGTCGGTCAAGGTGCGCCTATCATGAATATGGTAGATTTAAGTAACTGTTGGATTACGTTTAACGTGAGAGAAGATATGTTGTCGAAAATTTCATTAGGGACAGAGTTAACCGTTAGTGTTCCCGCATTAAATCAAAAACAAATACAGGTCAGAGTCAATTATATAAAGGCTTTAGGTAGCTATGCTACATGGAGAGCAACTAAAACATCGGGAGAATTTGACATGAAGACTTTTGAAGTAAGAGCAAAACCGACACTGCCTGTGGAAAACTTGAGACCAGGAATGAGTATTATTTTGCAGAGTGAATTGTAATTATTAAGAAAGAAATAAAGAATGATGCTTGTCAAACGAAATAAAGGCTTACTATCCGTTTTTATTCGAGAATGTTCTCGGATAGCCACGCATCCTGTCTATTTTATTATGCTTATTGTTATCCCAATAGGTACTAGTCTTTTTTTTCTTACTTTGATGCCCGACGGTTTACCCGAGGAGCTTCCGATTGGCATTATTGACCATGATAATTCGAGTATTTCTCGTAATATGAGAAGGCAGATTGATGCTACAGCACAAAATAAAGTATATGGAACTTATGTGAATTTTTCAGAGGCGAGGGCGGATCTTCAAAAAGGTGAAATTTATGGATTTGTAGAAATACCACTTGATTTTGAGAAGAATATTCTTATTGGTAATCAACCTAAAATATGGTTTTATTATAATCAAGCTTTTTTTATTCCAGGCTCGTTGACTTTAAAGAATCTGAGCAAAATGCTTGCAACTATTTCTGGAGGTATTAATTTGCAATTTAGCATGGCTCATGGAGCAAATAAAGATCTTAGCTTAGCTCAAATACAAGCTATTGTGGCAGATGTTCATCCTATTGGCAATCCCTATATTAACTATTCAGTATATTTGACAAATATTATTATGCCAGGTATTTTAGAATTAATAGTACTATTGACGTCTGTGTACGTTATTGGTATTGAATTAAAACATAAAACGAGCCGTAAATGGCTGGCTATAGGTGACAATTCTCTTGTCAAGGCATTATTAGGGAAATTTCTCCCCTATACCATTGTATTTGTCATTATGGGGTTATTTTATAATGTTTTATTATTTAAATATATGCATTATCCACAGAATGGAAGCTTTTTTTGGATGTGTTTAGATACCGTTTTAATGATTTTGGCTTCACAATCTGTAGGTATATTGATGATTGGTATATTTCCTGTGTTGCGAGATGGATTAAGTTTTGCTTCTCTATACGGAGTGTTGGCTTTTTCTTTTTCTGGTTTTTCTTTTCCAATAGAAGGTCTGCCGTATTTTGTACAAGGTTTAAGCACGCTGTTCCCTTTGAGGTATTACTATAAAATATACCAAAATGTAGCTCTCAATGGGATTTCTTGGCAATACAATGCTACTGATTATTTAGTGTTATTCCTCTTTCTTATGTTGCCATTTATCATTCTTACTAGACTGAAGAATGCTATAATTTTTCAATATTATCCTAAAAAATAAACAAAGGATTATTCGGTATGATAGAAAAAATAAATTATAAATCAATTAAAAATGCACTTCAAATTACTTGGCAGATTACTTGTCAAGAATTAAGACATATATTTACTGATTCAGGGGTGGTTATTATATTCTTTGCTGCGGGGTTACTATATCCTCTTGTATATGGTTTGGTTTATTTTAACGAAACTCTGACAGAGGTATCTGTAGCTGTTGTAGATAATTCGCACTCCTCTATGAGTCGTGAATTTATACGTAAGATAGATGCGACACCAGATTTGAAAGTGAATTTTTCGTCAGCCTCAATGGAGCAAGCTAAGTTATTGTTTGCTGAAAACAAGGTGCGTGGTATAATTTTTATCCCATCTTCTTTTTCAGACGATCTTCATACTGGAAAACAGACAACAGTATCTGCATTTTCGAGCATGTCAAGTATGCTTTATTATAGGGCTGTATATTCTGGTGTAAACTATGTCTGTCTAAATATGGGACAAAAAGTGCAGATGGAAAATTTGGTATCGAAAGGATTAACTCAAAGACAAGCTCAGGTTTCTGCATCGCCCATCTTAAGCGAAGGAAGATCGCTTTATAATCCAAAAGGAGGATATGCGTCATTTTTAGTACCAAGTATTTTGATTTTAGTTATTCAGCAAACACTCGTGTTGGGTATTGGTATATTAGCGGGTACAGCTCGGGAGGAAAATACATTTCATTATTTAATTCCTATTCAGAAGAAATACCATGGCACCTTACGCATCGTTTTAGGTAGGTCTTTTGCCTATTTTATACTCTATGCATTTATTGCTAGTTACAACTTAATGGTTGTTCCTCGTGTGTTTAATTTGCCCCAGATTGATGACTTTGTTACTTTATTTATATTTATGATACCATTGATATTGGCTTGTATTTTCTTTGCTATGTCCATGTCTGTGTTTTTTGCAGATAGAGAAGTTGTCTTTTTATTGTATTTGTTTTCGTCCATACCTCTATTATTTATTTCGGGTTCTTTGTGGCCGCAAGATTATATTCCTACTTTTTGGAAAGCAATGTCGTATTTCTTCCCCTCTACTTTTGGTGTGCAAGGCTATATTAAGATAAATTCAATGGGAGCATCATTTTCGCAAATTAAATTTGAATATTTTGGTTTGTGGTTGCAAGCTGGTATTTACTTTATATTTACATTTTTTGTCTATCGTTGGCAGATAGCAGATAGTGAAAAACGCTTGAATTAACTCTTATTTAATCTATTTATTCATCCAACTATCTCTTTATAGTTGGATTTTCTATGTTATTTATTTTCAAAGTTTCTATACAGAATAAAAAATTTCCGTATATTTGTCCTCTTTTTTTGTGTATTTCTACAAAAGTAAGTGAGTTACATTGCGGGAAAAATTGAAAAGTAAATGCCTTACTTTGTGTTATTTTTGAGTTATTGACGAAAATAATTATTGAAAAATGAAAAACAAGTACATTGATTTAATTGAGCAAACTTCCGAGTTCTCAACAGAGGAGTTTCAAATAGTAGATAACGAGTTGCATTTTAATGATATACCCTTGATGGATATTATTAAGCAATACGGTACTCCGTTGCGTATTACTTATTTGCCACGTATCACACACCAAATACAGAAAGCCCGCAGAATGTTTAATGTGGCGATGGCAAAAGTTGATTACAATGGAGATTATAATTATTGCTACTGTACAAAGAGTTCACATTTCTCGTTTGTATTAGAAGAAGTTTTGAAAAATGACGTACATGTGGAAACATCTTCGGCATTTGATATGAATATTTTGGAAAATCTGGCAGAAACAGGTCAATTGAAAAAAGAGAGCTTCATTATTTGCAATGGTTTTAAGCGTCCACAATATGTTGAGAATATTCAAAACTTTATAAATCAGGGCTTTGAGAATACGATAGCCATTTTGGACAATAAGTTTGAATTGAATTTATTGCTCGAAGGCATGAAGAAAAAATGCAAGGTAGGTATTCGTATCGCTTCTGAGGAAGAACCTAAATTTGATTTTTACACTTCTCGTTTGGGTATTCGTTACAACGATATTTTACCATATTATTATGAGAAAATAAAAGACAACCCACAGGTAGATTTAAAAATGTTGCATTTTTTCATCAATACAGGTATAAAAGATTCGGCTTATTATTGGAGTGAATTAAGCAAGGCGGTAGAATTGTATTGCGAATTGAAAAAGATATGTCCAGAATTAGATAGTTTGGATATTGGTGGTGGCTTTCCTATTAGTACACATCTTGATTTTAACTATGACTATGAGTATATGGCAGAAGAAATCATGTCTCAAATAAAAAATATTTGTGCACAAAATAAAGTGCCTGAACCTGATATTTTTACAGAATTTGGCACCTTTACAGTTGGCGAAAGTGGTGCTATATTGTATTCTATTGTCAACCAAAAACAACAAAATGATAGAGAATCCTGGAATATGATTGATAGTTCTTTTATCACTACTTTGCCAGATACTTGGGCTATTAGTCAGCGATATATCTTGTTGGCAGTGAATAATTGGGATAAAGAATACCAACGTGTGCATTTGGGTGGATTGACCTGCGATAGTGAAGATTTTTATAGTGCTGGACATTCGAACGCAATATTCTTGCCAAAATTCGATCAAGCTAAAGGAGAACAATACATTGGACTTTTTCATACAGGAGCTTACCAAGAATCACTTTCGGGTTTTGGAGGTATACAACATTGTTTGATTCCTGCTCCTAAACACGTGGTAATTGATGTGGATGAAACAGGCGAATATTTCACCAAATTATTTGCCAAAGAACAGAGTTATAAGTCAATGTTAAAAATTTTAGGATATTAGTTATGGAAACATTTGCTGGAGTTCCAGATCAATATGCTGTGTATGATACAGCTAACATGGTTGTTTTACCTGTTCCATACGATGAAACAAGTTCGTGGATAAAAGGCTCGGACAAAGGTCCTGAAGCTTTATTGGATGCTTCGGTAGCCTTAGAATGGCTTGATATTGAAACGAAAACGCAAGTGTATAAAAAAGGCATTTTTACGGCAGACGCTATAACCGAAAAAAGTTCACCTGAATTGCTATGTAATGCTGTACAAGAAAGCGTAACTCGTGTATTTAAGGACAATAAATTCCCCGTAACAATAGGGGGCAATCATACCGTTAGTATTGGAGCTATTCGAGCAGCAGCATCGCAATTCTCTGATTTAACTGTATTGCAAATGGATGCACATTCCGATTTGCGTCCAAGCTACGAGGGTTCTCCGCTTAACCATGCGTGTGTGATGTATCAAGCGTCTCAGTTGTGTCCGATTACGCAGGTAGGTATTCGTAGTATGTGCGAAGAAGAGTTAGGCTTATTTGCCGAAGATAGAATATTTTATTCCCATAATATAGCTGGAAAAAACGATTGGCAAGAAAAAGCCTTGAAAACATTGAGTAAAAATGTGTATGTTACCATCGATTTAGATGTGTTTGATCCTTCTGTATTGCCATCGACAGGTACGCCAGAACCAGGTGGTTTGCTCTATTATGAAGTGTTACATTTTTTACGCTCTGTGTTTCAACAATACAATGTGGTTGGATTTGATGTAGTGGAATTATGTCCTAATCCAACCGAAAGAGCCTCCGATTTTTTGGCGGCAAGATTGATTTATCAATTGATGACGTATAAGTTCTTATAAGCGAAATATAGTATATTGTTATAAAAGGGCTTGTTTTGAATGAAAACAATCCCTTTTATTTTTGAAATTTCGCCATAAAAAACATTAATTTCTTTTTCTTATTTTATTCCTTTGTCGAAAAAATCGGTATTTTTATCGGGGATATTGTGGTGTTTATCGGTTTTGTGTTTCTAACACCTGTAGATACATCTACTTTTGTATCGTACAAAATACACAACACATTATTCATTAAAAACAACGTAACATGAAAAAAACAGACAAACAAACAAACAAGATTTCAAGAAATGGTTTTGGCTTTGCTCTATTATTAATTGTAATAGGAGCTGTTCTATTATTATCTAAATTGCAAATAATTCCTGCGGCATATAACGATGTGCTCTTTAAATGGCCGATGTTATTGCTTATTTTAGGTATTATTGCTTTTGTAAAGAAACATATTACAACTGGATTGGTATTATGGATTGTGGGCGGTTTCTTTATTATCCCCATCATAGGAGCTGTACCCAATAGTTTTATAGGAGCTGTGCCAGCTAATTTTATTTCAATTTACTGGCCTATTCTTTTAATTTTAGGTGGTATATTGTTTTTGTTGCATAGATTATTTGGCAGTCGTTGTTGTGCGAGTAAACAAAAAGCCAGTTGTCATACAGAATTTAAAACTTTTTCTAAAACAGCATCTTCCTCTGTAGGATATTCTGATTATATGGAAAAGAATTGTGCTTTTGGCAGTATTGAACACATTGTATTGGAACCCGAATTTAAGGGAGGAAAAATCAATAATGCTTTTGGTGAAACGATAATTGATTTGCGTAAAACTACCTTAAAAGAAGGCGAAACCTTATTAGACATTCAATGTATGTTTGGTGCGGTAGTTATTTATGTACCAAAGCATTGGCAAGTAAAAATTAAAACTAATGCACTATTTGGAGCATTTGAAGATAAACGCATCAGTAAGGGTACAGATAGTGTAAGTACATTGGTGATTTTAGGATCGGTAATGTTTGGCGGAGCTGAACTTAAAAACTAATAAATTATACATATGCTTCATCCAGCACTCAGAAATTACGGTTATGCCATAGTGTATATGTTACTATTTATTGTAGTAACGAGTGCTATGGCATTATCCCTATATCCCTTTTATTTACAGATTTCGCTAGGATGGTTGTTGCTTGATTCCCTTGTATTTGCTGCAATCTATGCTGCAATTGGCATACCTCTTTGGATGGTTATTCAATTTGTAGATTTCTCAAAACAAACGGTTTTTCAGCAGGTTATCTATATGGTTTCGTTGTGTTTGCTCACAATATTTGTATGGCTTGCTATTGCGTATGCACTATTGTATATACTGGTTCCAATAGATGTATTTGATGTATTGGTAAATGCTGTTTTTGTGCGTATTGTGGTGGGAGTATTACTATATATCTGTGTATGGCAGTTGTATAAAGACTTACTTTTTGAGGTAAACAACGAAGATTCGATTATTGAAAAAGCACCTGAAACTTCCATTGACTCTAGCCTAAAACCTATGCTCGAAAAAGTTGTGATAAAAGATGGTACTAATATCCGTGTTATTTCGCTTTCGGATATAGTATATTTACAAGCCGAAGGAGATTATGTGTTAATTCGCACACTCGATGGTAGTTATGTAAAAGAGCAGACAATGAAATCCTTTGAACAACAATTACCTACACATCAGTTCGTGCGTGTACATCGTTCGTATATAGTAGCTGTAGCCGCATTAAAAGGGATAGAATTATATGAGAAGCAACAATATGTGGTACACCTCACTAATGGAGATAAAATAAAGATGAGTATCAATGGATACAAATTATTAAAACAACAACTTGCATTATAATTACTAGTTATTATGAGAAATATCTATTTTGTCATTGTTATATCTGTTATTAGTGTTCTTTATCTTTTGCTCAATGCATATGTTTATCATCGAGCAAGTGCAACTTTACCCAATAAGGGAGTGAGAAGTGCCTTTACCCTAGTATTTTGGTTTTGTGCTTTGTCGTTTTTAGTGGGTCAGTTTTTAGAACGTACACATTGGGTCAACTTTACTACCGTTATTAGTGGAATTGGTTCTGTATGGTTAGCGTTGTTTTTCTATGCCTTATTGTTGGTTATTTTTATTGACCTAATAACCTTACTACATCGGTTTACGTCTATCTTGCCGTCATCGTTTTTGCAGATAGCTACACCTATTCGCTTGTTTATACTAGTGGCAGGCATTACTATTTCGTTGGTTACTGCAGGATATCTAAATGCACGTTATCCTATTATTAATGAATATCACATTCATATCAACAAACAAGTAGAAGGAAAGAAACAACTTACCATAGCTTTGGCTACGGATATCCATATGGGTTATATTATTGGCAATAAGAGACTTAGCGATTTAGTGGCATCACTTAATGCGATTGAAGCCGATGTGATTATTTTTGGAGGAGATTTGATTGATCATAATATGGTGCCTGTTAAATACCACAATATGGGAGAGATATTGAGCCAACTACATGCTCCTTTGGGCGTATGGGCTGTTACAGGCAATCACGAATATATTGGCAATGCTGAAAGTGCTGTAGATTATTTATCACGTTATGGCATTCAGTTTGTACGCGACACGGTAGTCAATGTGCAGGGCATTCAACTGGTAGGTAGAGACGATGCACAGAAGATTAATTTTACGCAAGTCAACAGAAAATCGTTGGAAACCATCTTTGAACAAGTAGATAGCAAGTTACCCATCATTGTAATAGACCACCAGCCCTTAGAGCAGGATAGAGTAGTGGCTTTGGGGGCTGATTTGATGGTTTCAGGACATACCCATCAGGGGCAACTTTGGCCCTTTAAAATCTTGACTAAACTTATTTATAAAATCGAAGATGGATTAGTACAAAAAGGCAATACCCATCTGTATGTTTCGCCAGGATACGGCACTTGGGGTCCGCCTGTACGCATTGGAAATAGACCCGAAATAGCTGTGTTTAGGTTGGTTTTTGAATAAATAAAAAACCTCCTAAACTAAGTAGTATGGGAGGTTTTATTGTGTGTTATAACAAATTGGTTATTTATATAATTTCTCTCGTTGAGCTTTTACGTGCATATCATCAAGGTAATCGTCGTATTCTATTACTTTATCAATAATGCCATTGGGCGTGAGTTCGATTACACGGTTACATACTGTTTGAATAAATTCATGGTCATGTGATGACATTAGGATATTTCCTTTAAAAGATTTCAGGGTGTTGTTAAATGCTTGAATCGATTCCAAATCGAGGTGGTTGGTAGGGGAGTCGAGCACCATTGCGTTGGCATTCTTTAGCATCATACGCGAAATCATACAACGCATTTTTTCTCCCCCTGATAATACACTTGCTTTTTTGTAAATTTCTTCGCCCGAAAATAGCATTTTACCTAAATAGCCACGAATAAATGATTCAGTAGTATCGTCAGAAAACTGACCTAACCAATCCACTAAATTCAAATCTGTATTAAAGAAATCTGCATTATTCAAGGGTAAATAGGCTGGGGTAATGGTTACACCCCAATTAAAAGTTCCAACTTCTGGTTTTATATTGCCATTGATAATCTCAAAAAACGCTGTCATAGCCCTAGGGTCTTTGGATAGGAATACAATTTTATCTCCTTTTTCAACGTTAAAATTTACATCTTTGAACAATACCTGTCCGTCCATGCTATGCGATAGTCCTTTTACTTCTAAAATCATATTTCCCGGTTCGCGATCCGGGCTGAAAATAATACCTGGATATTTACGTGTAGATGGTTGAATTTCCTCTACATTTAGTTTTTCCAACATTTTTTTTCTGCTTGTAGCTTGTTTTGATTTGGCTACGTTGGCACTAAAACGACGAATAAATTCTTCTAATTCTTTTCGTTTTTCGTCCGCTTTTTTGTTTTGCGATTGTTGTTGGCGTAAAGCTAACTGACTAGATTCGTACCAAAACGTATAGTTGCCTGGTACTAATTGGACTTTACCAAAATCAATATCCACAATGTGTGTGCTAACAGCGTCTAAAAAGTGGCGGTCGTGCGATACAACCAGTACAGTATTTTCGTAGTTAGCCAAGTAATTCTCTAACCAGTTAATGGTGTCGATATCCAAATCGTTGGTAGGTTCGTCGAGTAGCAAGTTGTCTGGATTGCCAAACAAGGCTCTTGCCAACAAAATACGCACTTTTTCTTTTCCACTAATGTCTTTCATTAGCGAATAGTGCAAGTCTTCTTTAATACCCAAACCGCTAAGTAACGAAGCAGCGTTACTTTCAGCATTCCAGCCGTCTAATTCTGCGAATTGCTCTTCTAATTCAGATGCTTTGATGCCATCTTCGTCAGAAAAATCTTCTTTAGCATAAATAATATCTTTTTCATTTTTGATATCCCACAGTTTTGTATGACCCATTAATACGGTATCGAGTACAGTATTTTCGTCAAATTCGTGGTGATCTTGTTTTAAAACCGATAGACGTTCATTTGTGCCAAAATGAATAGAGCCTTTTGTAGGGTCTAAATCGCCACTTAATAGGCGTAAAAGGGTAGATTTTCCAGCACCGTTAGCACCAATAATTCCGTAGCAGTTGCCAGGAGTAAATTTTAAATTAACATCTTGAAATAAAGTACGTTTACCAAACTGAATTCCTAAATTAGAAACTGTAATCATATCGTATAAGGTTGTTTTTTATGTTTTTTTTTGGAAGTACAAAGGTAATCATTTTATTCGACTTAAAAAACGCCTTTTTCAATGATAGAAACTATTCGTACTTATTCGTGAGCGTGATGATGATCTTCGCAAGAATGCTCAGTGTGGTTGTGATGTTGATGCCCGTCTTCAAAAAAGTAGATAGACACATAATATATACCCACTAAAATAAGAATAACGGCTACACTGCGTTTAATCCACTTGTCGTAACGGTGAATTTTTTCGTTAAACGAATGCAAGTTTGATATGCTATATGCTAGTAACCACGCCATAAGTGCGACAGGAATACTCGTGCTGAGTGCAAATAACACAGGCAGTAGATAGCCAATAGGCGATTGTACAGAAACAGGTATAAGTATGCCGAAAAACAAGGCGGCGCCATAGGGGCAAAATGCCAAAGCCAACACTATACCTAATACAAAAGGACCGAAGTTGCGTTTGCTCTTAAACTCTTGCACCTCGTGGTGAGAATCGCAATGTTGGTGTTTGTGTGGTTTAAATAAATCAAGCATAAATAAGCCCACAACTAAAAAGATAATACCAATAATTAACTCTCCGTATGAGGCGAAAAAAGCCTGCATAGCATCGAGGCTAGACGTGGATTTGAGGACAAACAAGAGCAAAATGCCTATGACTGCATAGCTCAGTATCCTGCCAGCAGTGTAGAGTAATCCGTTGATAAATACTTTGCGTTTGTCGCGAATATCTTTGCCTAAATAAGCAATAGCTCCAATATTCATTGCCAAAGGGCAAGGGTCGATAGCCACTAATATCCCTAGCAATAGTGCAAGTAAAATGGGGAATTCAGAAAATGTATGTAAAAGTTCCGTATAGTTCACGTGGTGTGGTTTTTAATTATCGTGCAAAAATACGATTAAGTTTGGATAATGATAGAGGCTAATTTCCTAAAAATCTAAAAAAATACAGTTTATTTATGTGCTACATACATACGAGCCAGTCCGAAAGAAAATGCCGTATGTTGTACCGAAGAGAAACCTGCTGCTTGCAATTTCTGCATAAATTGAGCGGGTTTTGGAAAGTGGAGTACCGATGTATATAGGTAGGTATACGCCGATTTATCTTTCGAAATTAAGCCTCCAATAAACGGAACAATGTATTTGAAATATAGATTATAGAAAAAGAAAAGCAGCTTGTTTTCTGGAACAGATAATTCGAGAATGATAATTATTCCATTTTCTTTTACCACTCTTCGCATTTCTTTTAAGCCGTTTTGTAGATTTTCGAGGTTACGTACACCAAAAGCCACTGTTACCGCATCAAAAGAATTATCATCGAAGTCCATTCTTTCGCAATCGCCATATTGGAGTTCAATTTTCTCGCTTAAGTTCTGTTTTGTAATTTTCTTTTTGCCAATGGCAATCATGCCTTCGGCGATATCAATTCCTACGACCTTGTTTACACCAGCTTTTGCCAATGCAATAGACAAATCGGCAGTACCACACGCCACATCAAGCACCGTTTTTTGCGTATGCTTTACAATTTCTTTCACGGCTATTTTCCGCCACCGTTTGTCGATGGAAAGAGATAGGATGTGATTCAAGCTGTCGTAGTTCGTGGCTATCCGATTGAATAATGACGATATATAGTTTTTTTTGGCCATATACTATAAAAATCCGAGTTCTAATTGAGCCTCTTCCGTCATCATACTTCTATCCCAAGCAGGTTCAAATACCAAGTTGATATTTAGTGCAATAATTTCTTCGATGCTCTCAATTTTCATTTTTACATCTTTCAAAATGAAATCTGCCATTGGGCAGCCAGGAGAGGTGAGCGTCATTTCCAAATCAACCGTTTTGTCCTCTTTTACATCAATATTATAAATAAGTCCTAAATCAAAAATATTGACAGGTATTTCAGGGTCGTAAACCGTACGTAGCATGCGAACGATTTTATTTTCTATTTCCAAAAAGGGAGTGTTATTTTCTGATGTTTCCATATTATTTTATTTTTCTTTTTTTTGTGGTAAATATTCAAGCTGTATATTGCTCATCGCATTCCACATAGAGGAACGAATGGCAGGGTTTAGTTTTTCAAGCGTAGCGAGCATCTCTTTCATATTTGTTCTGTACGAATCTTTTTCGTACGGACAATTTTTTGCTTGCGTTTTATATTGTCTGATAGTTGATAGTTTTAGTAATTCTTGTTCGGTGATCAAACACATCGGACGAATAATGCTCATCTCAAATTTATTCATTTTGAGAATAGGAGGCATGGTCGAAAATGCTCCTTGAAAACTCATATTCATCAACAAGGTTTCCAGCATATCATCTTGATGATGCCCTAAGGCTATCTTGTTACATCCAGACTCTTTAGCTATGTCAAATAGTTTTTTTCTGCGTGTCCATGAGCACAAAAAACAAGGAGACTTGCGTTTGTCTGTACTGGCATCAAAACTTCCTACTCTGTGTACAAAAGGAATGGCATAATTATCGCAAAACTGCTGCAAATACTTGACATCCGAAGTGTACTCCATATTATCAAGCGAAATATACGCTGCTATAACTGAAAAAGCAGGTTTGTGTATTTTCTTTCGTTCGCCCAATAATTCGAGTAAAGCGAGGGAGTCTTTTCCGCCCGAAAGTCCCACTAAAATAACATCTCCATCCGCAATTAATTGGTAGTCTTGTATAGTTTTACTAAATTTGCGTTGCAATGAAACGATATACTTTTCTTCTTCCTTACTAAGGATGCTCATTTTTAGTACCTTTTATTCAACAAAAGTACTTCTTTTATTAAAATTTACAAGCTTAAAAATTCATTATATTAATTAAAACTACTAATTTTGCTGAGTTTTAGAATATTATATTATTTAACACCTAATTATGGCTGAGAAAAGATTAAATTTATTAGCAGACTTTCCCGCTGTTTCGACAGAAGAGTGGATGGCTAAAGTTACAGCTGACCTAAAAGGGGCTGATTTTACGAAAAAACTTGTTTGGAAAACCAATGAAGGGTTTAACGTCCTGCCTTTTTATCGTTCAAGCGACATTGAAAACATCAAAACAACCGATACTATTCCTGGAAAATTCCCTTTTGTACGAGGAACAAAATCGGATAATGATTGGTATGTGCGTCAAGACATTGTCGTTAAAAATGCAAAAGATGCCAATAAAAAAGCCTTAGAAGTATTAAATAAAGGAGTTACATCTCTTGGCTTCAAACTAAATAGTGATGATGTATCAGCCACTTATATTGCACAATTACTAGATGGTATTCTTGCTGATTGTGTAGAGTTGAACTTTAGTATTTGTACGAGTCATTCTGCTGAATTAGCAGGTTTATTGTCAGCGTATTTTCAAACAAAGGCGTACGATGTGTTGAAACTGAAAGGTTCAATCAATCTAGACCCTATGAATGCGATGTTGCTTCGTGGCAAAGATTTTGACAAAGCGAGCATTGTAGCTCTTACAAAAGCAACTATTGAGGCTATCGCTCCGCTTCCTTTCTACCGTGTGGTAGGGGTAAATGCAACAACCTTGACAAACGCAGGTGCGTTTATTGCAGAAGAATTAGGATATGCCTTAGCGTGGGGAAATCAATACTTATCGCTTATGATAGAAGCGGGTGTGGATAAATCGCTAGTTGCAAAAAAAATAAAGTTTAATTTTGGTGTTGGTGGCAACTATTTTATGGAAATTGCCAAATTTAGAGCAGCCAAATTATTGTGGGCACTTATCGTAGATGCTTACAAACCAGAATGTCGCCGTACAGATTGCAATGATACCGTAGAGGGTATTTGCAAATGTGCAGCCAAAATGCATATTCATGCAGAAACCTCAGAATTTAATAAAACGATCTATGATGCGAACGTAAATATGCTTCGTACGCAAACAGAAGCAATGAGTGCAGGTCTTGGTGGTGTTAATTCCTTGACTGTATTGCCATACGACTCAATATACAAAAGTCCCGATGACTTGTCGGAACGTGCAGCCCGCAACCAACAATTGTTGCTAAAAGAAGAATCGAATTTTGATAAAGTGGTGGATGCATCGTCAGGTTCTTATTATATAGAATCATTGACTAGCGAGATAGCTAAAAAAGCGTGGGATTTATTTTTAGACATCGAAGAAAAAGGTGGTTTTTATGCTGCTATTCAAGAAGGGAGTGTGCAACAAGCCATTAAAAAAACAGCTGCTGCTCGTTTGAAAAACGTGTCTAGTCGCCGCGAAGTATTGTTAGGAACCAATCAGTTTCCTAATTTTAACGAAAAAGCAAGCCAAAAAGTACAATCTACTTCTAAATCAAGCTGTTCCACAGCATCAGCTATTGAGCAATTGTGTCCAGTGCGTGCAGCCGAAGAGTTTGAAACCTTGCGTTTTGCTACTGAAAAAGCATCTAAACGTCCGAAAGCATTTATGCTTACCATTGGTAGTTTGGCTATGCGTTTGGCTAGAGCACAATTTGCCTCTAACTTTTTTGCCTGTGCAGGATATGATGTAGTAGATAATTTAGGATTTAAAACCATAGAAGAGGGTGTTGCAGCAGCTAACAAAGCAGGTGCTGATATCATCGTATTGTGCTCAAGCGATGATGAATATGCAGAATTTGCTCCGCAAGCATATAGCCTTACAAAAGGTTCATCTATTTTAGTTGTAGCTGGTGCTCCTGCTTGTGCTGACGAGTTAAAGGCTCAAGGTATTGAGTATTTTGTGAATGTAAAAACAAATGTTTTAGACACCTTGCGTTTGTTCAACGGTTTGTTACACATTGCTAACTAAGCATGAGTGCGATGAAAAATTGGATACTTGCTACAAGGCCGTGGTCTTTTCCTGCATCGGCAATGCCGGCTTTATTTGCCTTGGCGTATGTTTTTTATATACAAGATAGCATAGAGTCCATTCAGTGGGGATATGGTTTGTTAGCATTGTTGGGAGCTATACTGTTTCAGGCAAGTGGTAATCTGATTGGCGATTTTTTCGACTATAAATATAAGGTGGATCGAAAAGAATCGTTTGGTTCAAGTCGCATGTTGGTAGATGGTGTATTCACACCAAAAGCAATTCTCTCCTTTGGTGTTATTTTATTAACTTTGGGTGTGTTACTTGGTTTGTTTTTATGCTCACAAACAGGCAACGACTTACTATGGATTGGTATCGTTGGTGCTTTGGGAACATTTTTTTATTACAAACTAAAGTACATGGCTTTGGGAGATGTCGTGATTTTTATCATTTACGGACCGCTGATTGCTTTGGGTACAGCTTTTGTTGCAACCAACCAGTTGAATTGGCAGGTTGTTGTATTGAGTATTCCGATAGCTTTTTTGGTGGTTAATATTTTGCATGCAAACAATATGCGTGATATGCGTGATGATAAATTAGCAAACATCAAAACACAAGCCTTGTTACTTGGCGAAAAAGGTTCTCGTATTCAATATACATTTTTAGCTATCGGAGCTTACATAGCCGTTGCCATATTTGTATTATTAAATATGGTATCGCCTTTGGCTTTGTTAACAATAGTTACGCTACCACTTGCTAAAAAGAATATCAAATTGATGAAACAAGCAAAAGTAGATAAACCAGAAATTATTAAAGATTTAGATGCTATGTCAGCTCAGTTGGTAATGGCGTTTACATTAACGTATGCTCTCGGTGTTTTTAATGGATATTGGATATGAAAAAAGTACTTATAGCCTCATCAATAGCCGCTTTTTTGTGGTTTATTATGTTTTCTCCATGGACATCTATCTATATTAATTTTTGGATAGTAATGGCATTTTCTGCCACTATTTTGTGGACAATGAGTGCCGTGTTTGATAAGCAATTCACTAAGCAGTTCTCGCTTACCGCCAAAGATGTGCTAATTGGAGTTGCATCGGCAGCCGTATTGTATTTTATATTTGTAGTGGGAAACTATTTATCTACCCAGTGGTTCGATTTTGCAGGTTCGCAAATTGACGGTATTTATGGCATGAAAGAGGGACAAAATATGCTACTGGTAGGAACTTTGCTTGCCATTCTTATTGGTCCAGCCGAAGAGATATTCTGGCGTGGTTATGTGCAGAAAAAAATAGGAACTAAATATGGAGAATGGACTGCAGTACTAATCACAGTACTTATTTATACATTAGTACATATTTGGTCGTTTAATTTTATGCTGATTATGGCAGCGATGGTTTGTGGCATTTTTTGGGGTGTATTATATAAATACCACAAAAATATTGTTACACTTATTATCTCGCACGCCGTGTGGGATTTGACTGTATTTGTATTGTTACCTATAGCTTAACAATTGATTGTAAGGAATAAAAAAAAATATTTAAATAAAGTGGGCAGGAACACACATTCTTGTTCTAACAAAAAAGAAAAAATATGAAACCTGATTTTAAAAGTATTGACATTACACACATCACGCCTTCGCAAGTGATTGGTGAGCAAGAAGAAAGTCATTGGGTAACGCCCGAGCTAATACCTGTAAAACCGTTTTATACCAAACAAGATTTGGCTGGTATGGAGCATTTGGAGTATGCAGCAGGAGTTCCACCTTACTTGCGTGGACCGTATAGTGTAATGTATGCCATGCAACCTTGGACTATTCGTCAGTATGCAGGATTCTCTACGGCAGAGGAGTCTAATGCGTTTTATCGCAGAAACTTAGCAGCGGGTCAAAAAGGATTATCCGTAGCATTTGACTTGGCTACACACCGTGGATACGATGCTGACCACGATCGTGTGGTAGGCGATGTAGGGAAAGCGGGTGTTTCTATTTGTTCGGTAGAAGATATGAAGGTGTTATTTGACGGCATTCCGTTGAATAAAATGTCTGTGTCTATGACTATGAACGGAGCTGTATTGCCTATTCTTGCTTTTTATATCAATGCAGGTTTGGAGCAGGGAGCTAAACTCGAAGAAATGGCCGGAACGATTCAGAATGATATTTTAAAAGAATTTATGGTGCGTAATACTTATATTTATCCACCAAAATTTTCTATGCAAATTATAGCTGATATTTTTGAGTTCACCTCAAAAAAAATGCCTAAGTTTAATTCAATTTCTATTTCAGGATACCACATGCAAGAAGCAGGTGCTACCGCTGACATTGAACTAGCATATACCTTAGCCGATGGCTTAGAATATTTGCGCGCAGGGGTTGATGCAGGAATGGATATTGACTCGTTCGCACCACGTTTATCGTTTTTTTGGGCTATTGGGATGAACCATTTTATGGAAATTGCCAAAATGCGTGCAGCTCGTTTATTGTGGGCAAAAATTGTGAAACAATTTAATCCGAAAAACCCAAAATCATTGGCGTTGCGTACACACTCGCAAACATCAGGTTGGTCGCTTACAGAGCAAGATCCATTTAACAACGTAGGACGTACATGTATTGAGGCTATGGCTGCAGCATTAGGACATACACAATCCTTGCACACCAACGCTTTGGATGAGGCTATTGCCTTGCCAACAGATTTTTCTGCTCGTATAGCACGTAATACACAAATCTACATCCAACAAGAAACGGAAATCTGTCGAGAGGTTGATCCATGGGCAGGTTCGTATTATGTAGAATCGTTAACCAACGATTTGGCTGAAAAAGCATGGGCGTTGATTGAAGAGGTTGAAAAACTAGGAGGTATGGCTGCGGCTATCGAAACAGGTATTCCAAAAATGCGTATTGAAGAAGCATCTGCTCGCACACAAGCTCGTATCGACTCGAAAGAACAAACCATTGTAGGTATCAATAAATACCGTTTGGAGAAAGAAGATCCAATTGATATTTTAGAAGTAGATAATACGGCTGTACGTTTGCAACAAATTGAGCGTTTGGCAAAATTGAAAAAAGAGAGAGACAATGATGCTGTTAAGAAAGCCTTAGCTGACATTACTGCATGTGTAGAATCAGGTAAGGGTAATTTACTTGAACTAGCTGTAGAAGCAGCCAGACTGCGTGCTACATTGGGCGAAATATCCGATGCATGCGAAATAATAGTAGGAAGATATAAAGCAACCATTAGAACCATATCGGGAGTGTACAGTGCAGGAACAAAAAATGACGCTGATTTTATTAGAGCGTGTGAATTGACAGCAAAATTTGCTGAAAAAGAAGGTCGTCAACCACGTATTATGATTGCCAAAATGGGTCAGGACGGACACGACCGTGGAGCGAAAGTTGTAGCTACAGGCTATGCTGATTGCGGTTTTGATGTGGATATGGGACCATTGTTCCAAACTCCTGCAGAGGCTGCGAAACAGGCTGTAGAGAATGATGTACACGTAATGGGTGTATCGTCTTTGGCAGCAGGACACAAAACGTTAGTACCTCAAGTAATTGCAGAGCTAAAAGCTTTAGGTCGCGAAGATATTATTGTGATTGCAGGTGGTGTAATTCCAGCACAAGATTATGCTTTCTTATACGAAGCGGGTGTAGCAGCTATTTTTGGTCCTGGCACACCAGTAGCCAAAGCGGCTTGTACCATGCTTGATATTATGCTTGAAGACTAAGAAATAGGTTTTCTATCTATATAAAAAGCGGGACTGTGTTTGTACAGTCCCGCTTTTGTTTTGCAAAGTGATGATTTCTTCTGGTAGTTCAGGTTTGTAAGCTGGACTTTTTTTATATTTATTTCAGTAGGAACGGGTTAGAAAAACCGCACCAGCGCAGGAAAAGGGAGAATGTACCGCACGAATCGTGCGGTAGCTAATAGGTAGGCAAATTATTCGTTTAACAATCCATCTTCCTCCAACATATCCAAATACACGTCCTCAACATGCTCTCGTGCCCATGTCATTCGTCTTAGGAATCCGAGACTCGATTTCATCGAAGGGTTGTTCTTGAAACAATTAATATTGACACGCTCTCCAAGGTATTCCCAACCATAGCGCTCTACCAAACGTTCTAAAATTTCAGCCAATTTCACCCCATGTAAGGGATGGCTTAGTTCTTCTTCCGTAGCTTGTCTTTTGACTTTCTTAGCAGGATTCTCTTCGTTTAGCTGTTCATTCGTTTTGGGTTTGAATGCTGCATCTGAAGGTATCTGTATATCTTTTGGTTCGCTCTTTTGATTGTCTTTTATGTTCATTGTTGGTAGATATTTCCTTGTAGTTGTTTCTACTCTAGCGTTGGTTTGTAAGCTCTACTATTTATAATTACGTTGAAGTCTTCTTACTACTCCCTAATTACAAATTCGCATTAGCGGAGAAATCAACAATATGTTTGTTTGCATTTTTATATAATTTACTTACTTGTGTCTTATAGTCCATAATGGTCGTCGATTTTTCTGGTGTGGGGGCATTTTTTTTTGATATTACAACCAATGCTCCAATAATGAAAACCAGTTATGTTGATATCCACTATATTTAACTGAATAAAGTCTAATAGGCTGTTTATTAGCTTATTAATTTTTGTTTTTCCCTTGTCAGTATTCAGTAGAAATAGATGTTATTCTTTATTTATACTAGAAACAAAGATAAGAAACTATCTTGTTTTTGAAATATTTTTTTGTTATATATTATTGAATATAATTTATCTCCTAAATCAGGGAACTGAATCACTCATATAGGAGCTAATTACATGTAAGAATACTTGTTTGCTTAACGGAGAAAAACTGATATTTACTTTTTTACCATCCCTTCAAATGCTTTCCAAAGTGAATCGTCGGGAGTAGGGGCTATGATTTCGATAGCTTCTTTGGTAACGGGGTGTATGAAGTTAATTTGTCGCGCGTGCAAGCCGATACCGCCATCTTTGTTGGAGCGAGGAGAGCCGTATTTCAAGTCTCCTTTTATGGCACAGCCTATGTGTGCTAGCTGGCACCTAATTTGGTGGTGCCTACCTGTGTGTAAGTCTACCTCGAGGAGGGTATAGGTAGTAGCAAGTGCAATTTCTTTGAGTGATAAAATGGCTTTTTTGGCATCACCTTTGGGAGCATCGAAGGCATACGATTTATTTTGCTTTTCGTTTCTTGTCAAGTAATGCTCTAGCAGCATTTCGGGTTTGGCAGGGCGATTTTTGACTATTGCCCAATAGGTTTTTTTTATTTCTCGCTCACGCAGCATTTCGTTGAGGCGAGTAAGGGCTTTGCTTGTTTTGGCAAACAAGACAATACCGCTTACAGGTCGGTCTAGACGATGCGTAACGCCACAATACACATTGCCAGGTTTGTTGTATTTCTCTTTTAAGTAGAGTTTTACTTTTTCTACTAAAGGAGTGTCACCCGTTTTGTCTCCTTGCACAATGTCGGAGCAAGATTTGTTGATGGCAATGATGTGGTTGTCTTCGAATAATACATTCATCTTATTTACAAACGTTGTTTAAGAGCTTCGTACACGATGATGCCAGTCGCTACAGATACATTTAATGAAGAAATGGTACCGATGATGGGTATTTTTACCTCCGTGTCGCACAAGCGTTTGTTTTCAATAGCAATACCTACATCTTCTGCACCCATTACGAGGGCTACGGCGTTGGTATAGGAAATATCTGTAAAGTTTTCTGTTGCTTTGTCGGATGCTGCTACTATTTTCAATCCCGAGTTTTTCAAAAACTGAATAGCGTGCGTTAAGTTCTTCTCACGACAAACAGGTATTTTAAGCAAGGCACCTGCTGAAGTTTTAATGGCATCAGCGTTAATAGATGCACTGTTTTTTTGTGGTATCACAATGGCATGTACGCCTGCACATTCGCAAGTACGAGCTATTGCACCAAAGTTGCGCACATCGGTAATGCCGTCAAGAACTACGATAAAGGGATCTTTTCCTTGCTCGTATAAAGTAGGTATAATATCCTCAATGTGTTGGTAGGGTACAGGTATGGTAAAGGCAAGTGCCCCTTGGTGATTTTTCATGGTAATGCGGTTAATGCGTTCCACAGGAACACGCATTACAGGAATTTCTCGCCCTTCAATTGCTTGAAACAATTCTTGGGACAACCGTCCTTGCATATCATTTTTGAGAAGAATTTTATCAATTTCTTTCCCTGCATCTATGGCTTCGATAATGGCATGAATGCCAAAAATCATTTCCGATTCTTTTTTCATTTCGTGTTTTTTGTATGCAAATAGGTAATACCTTGTCTTATTTTGACAAGGCTTCCATAATTTTAGTTTCTAATTCGGCTACTAATTCAGGATTATCCATCACTAATTTTTTAGCAGCATCTCTTCCTTGTCCCAGTTTGGTATCGCCGTAGCTAAACCATGAACCGCTTTTTTTGATGATGTTGTTTTCCACACCTAAGTCAATAATTTCGCCAGCGTAAGAAATACCTTCGCCAAACATAATATCGAATTCAGCCTTGCGGAAAGGGGGAGCTACTTTGTTTTTTACCACCTTTACACGGGTTTGGTTTCCAATGGCATTATCGCCATCTTTAATTTGCCCAATGCGACGAATGTCTAAGCGGATAGAAGAGTAAAATTTCAATGCATTACCACCCGTTGTTGTTTCTGGACTCCCAAAGGTAATACCAATTTTATCACGCAACTGGTTGATAAAGATACACGTAGTATTTGTTTTGCTGATGCTTGCGGTAAGTTTACGTAAGGCTTGCGACATCAAGCGGGCTTGCAATCCCATTTTAGAATCGCCCATGTCTCCTTCAATTTCAGCCTTTGGTGTAAGTGCTGCTACAGAGTCAATTACCACAATATCCACTGCTGATGAGCGAATTAATTGGTCGGCAATTTCGAGAGCTTGTTCGCCATTGTCTGGTTGAGAAATTAATAAGTTAGTCGTATCTACACCCAATTTTTCAGCATAAAAACGGTCGAAAGCATGTTCTGCATCCACAAAGGCTGCGATACCACCAGCTTTTTGAGCTTGGGCTATGGCGTGAATGGCTAAGGTTGTTTTACCAGACGATTCAGGACCAAATATTTCAATTACTCTACCACGAGGATATCCGCCTACGCCTAATGCCAGGTTTAGTCCGATAGAACCTGTAGAGATAGTGCTTATTTCAATCACAGGTTTGTCCCCCATTTTCATAATAGCTCCTTTTCCGTGGTCTTTTTCTATTTTATCCAACGCAAGCTGTAAGGCTTTTAGTTTTTCAATATTTTGTTTTTGTAGGTTTTCTGTGTCTTTTGTAGCCATAATAGATGTAGTTTAATTTTTACCTCAAAAGTATGATTTTTTTTGTCAATTGACAATTCCTTTCACTAGTTTGTTGAAAAGTTTATGAACAAAAAAGCGGACACAAATCGAATTGATTGTGTCCGCTGATTTTTAGAGAATAAAATTTCTATTTGTTTTCTGGGCGTAGTTGACGCACAGTGGCGCCAGCTTGCCACATTTCGCTTTCGCGAAGGGCTTTTAGTTCTTTTTCTAATCCTTCGCGGTAGTCAGGTTTAGAGTTTGTATCGATGGAGCGTTGTGCTTCGTTGCCACAAGCTACTTCTGCATATAGTTTTTCAAACACGGGTTTGCTTGCATCGTGGAATGGAGTCATCCAATCCAATGCACCACGTTGAGCTGTTGTAGAGCAGTTAGCATACATCCAGTCCATTCCGTTTTCTGCAAATAATGGCATCAACGATTGAGTTAATTCTTCTACTGATTCGTTAAATGCTTCAGAAGGAGAGTGTCCGTTTTCACGCAATACTTCGTATTGAGCCAAAAGAATACCTTGGATAGCTCCCATAAGAGTACCACGTTCGCCTGTTAAGTCAGAATATACTTCTTTTTTGAATGTTGTTTCGAATAAATACCCAGAACCAACACCAATACCTAATGCTACTACACGGTCGAATGCTTTGCCTGTTGCATCTTGGAAGATAGCATAAGAAGAGTTCAATCCACGTCCTTGTAAGAACATGCGACGAAGAGAAGTACCCGAACCTTTAGGGGCTACTAAAATAACATCTACATCAGTTGGAGGCACAATGCCTGTGCGTTCTTTGTAAGTAATACCAAAACCATGAGAAAAATACAATGCTTTTCCTGCGGTTAGGTATGGTTTAATACGTGGCCATACTTCAATTTGAGCAGCATCTGACAATAAATATTGAATGATAGTTGCTTTTTCACAAGCTTCTTCTATTTCAAATAGAGATACGCCAGGAACCCAACCATCAGCAATGGCTTTATCCCATGTTTTACCACCTTTGCGTTGACCAATGATTACATTAAAACCATTATCACGTAAGTTTAGCGACTGTCCAGGACCTTGAACGCCATAGCCGATAACAGCGATAATTTCATTTTTTAGCACTTCGCGTGCTTTCTCTAACGGAAATTCTTCACGAGTAACTACATTTTCTGTTACACCGCCAAAATTCATTTGTGCCATTTTACTATTATTTTATTTATTAAAAGGTAACTATTTCTATATTCTTATTGCAATACTTGCAAAATACTTTCGATGTGTTTGTACAACAAAAGTTCGGCAAAATTACACTTTTTTTATTGTTTAGACAAATTTTGAATTTAATTTATCGTTCATTTCACTGTTCATTTATTTACAGCTCTCGGTATTGCTTATTTCTGCAATGAATTATGTTCTACACAATCTTCGATGGCAGACAGCATATCGCTTAGTCGCTCTACTTTACTTTTCGTAATGGCTACTCTTCCTGAACGAATAAATTGCAGTACACCAACGGAATCTTGTAGCTCTTCGAATAATTCTTGCGTTTCTTCGTACATGCCTGTTTTTTCAAATACGATACACGTAGGCGTAATTTCCAAAATACGTATGTTGTGATTGCGAATTAACTTTTCTATTCCCCCTTGTTCCAAAATGTTTTCGGTTGCTATTTTGTATAAAGCTATTTCTTGTACTACAAGCTCTTCGTCTGTATTGTAGTAGGCTTTGATAACATCTATGCGTTTGTCAATTTGCGTTACTACTTTACGGATTACATCTAATGTTGTTTCTAGCGTAATGGTAAACTTGTGAATGCCTTTGATGGCAGAAGGGGATACAGACAAGGTTTCAATATTCAATTGTCTGCGTGTAAATACGATGGTGATTTGGTTTAAAATACCTGGCGTATTTTCTGAAAATACCGTGATAGTATATACTTTCTTTTCCATAATTTATTCTCCTAATAAAATGTTTGTAACAGATGCTCCTGCTGGTATCATGGGATAAACCATGTTATTTTTCTCCACATTTACAACCAATAAATAAGGCTCGTCGTCGGCCAACATTTCTTTTATAGCTATATCCAATTCATCTCGGTCAGATACTTCTTTGCCATTAATTCTGTATGCTTTCGCAATGGCTAAGAAATCTGGGTTTTCCATTGGGGTAGAAGAGTATCTTTCTTTGTGGAAAAGCTCTTGCCATTGGCGAACCATGCCCAAGAAGTGATTATTTAGGATAACCATTTTCACACCAATTTTCTCTTGCATAATGGTTCCCAATTCTTGTATTGTCATTTGGAAACCACCGTCACCAGCAAACATACATACCGTACGATCTGGTGCTCCAATTTTTGCGCCTATTGCAGCAGGAATGCCAAAGCCCATAGTGCCTAAACCGCCCGATGTTACTACGCTGCGTTTTTGTGTAAAACGGAAATAGCGAGCTGCCATCATTTGGTTCTGACCTACATCACTTACCACAATGGCATTGTCGTTCGTAGCTTTCGATACTTTGAGTACTACTTCGCCCATTTTAATTGGACCTTCGGTCGATGCTGTTTCTTTTTTGATTACAAAATCGTATTCTTTTTGTTCGTGTACTTTAAAAGATTCAATCCATTCTGTATGCGAAGCTCCTTTCAAGTATTTTGTTACAGCAGGCAGGGTTTCTTTTACATCACCCAATATAGCCACTTCTGTTTGTACATTTTTATTGATTTCAGCAGGGTCAATATCAAAATGAATTACCTTGGCTTGTTTGGCATATTCGTTCAGATTGCCTGTTACGCGGTCGTCAAAACGCATACCAATAGCAATTAATACATCGCATTCGTTGGTTTTTAAGTTCGGAGCAATATTGCCGTGCATACCCAACATTCCTTTGTTTAAAGGGTGGTCAGTAGGCATGGCAGACTCTCCTAAGAGTGTCCATGCTGATGGTAGATTCGCTTTTTCGATAAATGCGAGTAATTCCGATTCTGCATTCCCTAATGTAACCCCTTGACCTACTAATACGTATGGTTTTTTTGCTTCGTTGATTAATTTGGCAGCTTGTTGTGCTTTTTCGTCATCTAATTTACAAGTAGGTATATAACTACGAATAAAATCACATTTTAAAGGCATAAAATCAACCGTTTCTAGCTGTGCATTTTTTGCTATATCCAGTACAACAGGTCCAGGTCTACCACTTTGTGCAATATAGAATGCACGAGAAACAGCCCAAGCGATTTCGTCCGCTTTGCGTATTTGGTAACTCCATTTGGTAATGGGTTGGGTGATACTGATAACGTCAATTTCTTGAAATGCGTCTGTCCCCAATAAGCTTGCACTTACTTGACCCGTAATTACAACTATTGGTGTGCTATCGAGCATAGCATCGCTGATACCTGTAACAGCATTTGTAGCTGCTGGACCAGAGGTTACGATACAAACACCTACTTTGCCAGATACGCGCGCGTAGCCTTGTGCAGCGTGAGTAGCACCTTGTTCGTGTCGGGTTAATATATAGCGTAATCTATCGTAATAGTCGTACATTGCATCAAAAACAGGTATAATAGCACCTCCAGGGTATCCAAAGATAGTATCTACACCTTCGTGTAGCAACGATTCTAATAGGGCATACGACCCTTGAATTGTTTTCTTTTCCATAATATATATTTAGTGTAATATAAAAAGTCTGTATTAATAAACTAGAGAGAATAAAAAAAAGTAAATAGTTATACTGTAAGTTTTACTCAATGACTCGAACAGCTCCTTTGTCGGCAGATGTTACCATACTTGCATAAGCTTTCAGAGCAGTTGAGATATGTCTTTCACGTTCTGGTTTCCACGCATTCTTACCCTTGCTTTCCTCTTCTCTTCGTCTGGCAGCTAATTCGATATCCGAAATGCGCAGCTGAATGCTCCTGTTTGGTATATCAATATCAATAGTATCACCGTCTTTTATCAGAGCGATAGCACCACCAGCTGCAGCTTCGGGAGATATGTGTCCGATAGATAAACCTGATGTGCCACCAGAGAAGCGACCGTCAGTAATAAGGGCACATTCTTTGCCTAAATGGCGTGCTTTAATATAAGAAGTAGGATAGAGCATTTCTTGCATGCCCGGACCACCTTTTGGACCTTCGTAGGTAATTACGACTACATTGCCAGCGACTACATCTCCTTTGAGAATAGCGTAGCAAGCATCATCTTGCGAATGATATACTTTAGCTGTACCAGAGAATTTCCAAATGCTTTCGTCAACACCTGCTGTTTTGATTACACAACCATCAAGGGCAATATTTCCTTTTAGAATAGCCAATCCGCCATCTTTGGTGTAGGCATTTTCTATGTTACGAATACAACCGTTTATGCGGTCGGTATCTAATTCTTTGTAGTAGTTTTCTTGCGAACCCATTACCAAATTAAAGGCATGACCAGGAGCACTTTTGTATTTCTTCGTGCCTATTTCACTTACACCTTCTTGTGTAACATCGTATTTCTCAATAGCCTCTTGGAGTGTAAGACCATCAACACGTTTTACGGAGGTGTCAAGTAATCCACCTTTTGACAATTCAGCCAAAATGTTTAAAATTCCACCAGCACGATTTACATCTTGAATGTGGTATTTATCGGAGTTAGGAGCTACTTTGCATAAGCAAGGAGTTCTGCGAGATACGGCATCAATATCATCCATGGTAAAAGGAACTTTTCCTTCGTACGCTATGGCTAATGTGTGTAGAATAGTGTTGGTTGAACCTCCCATTGCCACATCCAATACCATGGCGTTAAGAAAAGCCTCACGTGTGGCTATGGAGCGGGGTAGAACACTATCATCACCGTTTGCATAATACTTATAGGTATTATCTACAATTACTTTGGCAGCCTCTATAAATAGATTCTTTCTATTGGCATGCGTAGCTACAATTGTTCCGTTTCCGGGAAGTGCTAAGCCGATAGCCTCGTTTAAGCAGTTCATAGAGTTGGCGGTAAACATACCCGAACACGAACCACAAGTAGGACAAGCGGCACGCTCAATACGAGCAACCTCATCGTCGGACACAGCTGGGTCGGCTGATTGAATCATAGCGTCAATCAAATCCAGTTGTTTGTTGTCAAGTTTGCCAGCTTCCATCGGACCGCCAGAAACAAATACAGTCGGAATGTTCAACCGCATAGCAGCCATTAACATACCAGGGGTGATTTTATCGCAGTTGCTAATGCAAATCATCGCATCAGCCTTGTGTGCATTTACCATGTATTCAACGCTATCCGCAATCAAATCGCGGCTTGGTAGGGAGTATAACATACCATCGTGCCCCATGGCTATACCATCATCAATGGCAATTGTATTAAATTCGGCAGCAAAGCAACCTAGTTTTTCAATTTCTTGTTTAACTAATTGTCCTATATGATGTAAATGAACGTGTCCTGGTACAAATTGAGTAAAAGAGTTCACTACAGCAATAATTGGTTTACCCATTTGGTTCTCTTGCATACCATTGGCTCTCCATAAAGCTCTGGCTCCAGCCATTCGTCTTCCTTGGGTGCTTGCGGCACTACGAAGTTGTTTTTTCATCTTATTTCTATTTTGTTATACACTTATTGTAAATAAAAAAAGCCTATCACACGTTAGTGAGAAGGCTTCATCCATATCGAAAAATACACATATAACCATCTCACCTATTGGCTCTGACCACGAGGACACTTACTGATAGAATGACGGTTAGATATGTTTTCATTGCTAAAACAAATAAATTACTTGCAAAGATAGGTATTTATTTTAAAAACAAAAGTATTTTGTCCCGAAAAATGATTGATACTTGTTTTTTCACATTTTTTTCACCTTTGGTCTATTAGTTTTGAAAAAAAAACGTATTTTTGCCTGAATTTTTAATTAAAGAATAATGGAAGATAAATTACTTTTGGAAGTTCGAGCCAAAGCTCAACAATGGCTTGACGGAAATTACGATGAAAATACCAAAAAACAGGTTCAAGCGATGCTTGATAATAGTGACACGACTGAATTAATCGAGTCTTTTTACAAAGATTTAGAATTTGGTACAGGTGGCTTGCGAGGCATTATGGGTGCAGGCACCAACCGTATGAATATATATACCATGGGAGCAGCTACCCAAGGATTAGCCAATTACTTAATTAAAGAATTTGGTAAACAAACTGCTATTAAGGTGGTTTTGGGCTACGATTGTCGTAATAATAGCCGCATGTTTGCCGAAACGGCTGCCAATATTTTTTCTGCAAATGGCATTAAAGTGTATTTGTTTGAAGACTTAAGACCAACACCCGAGGTATCGTTTGCAATTCGTCATTTTGGTTGCCAAAGTGGTGCGATGATTACAGCTAGCCACAACCCCAAAGAATACAATGGGTATAAAGCTTATTGGAACGATGGAGCACAAGTATTAGCCCCGCATGACAACAATATTATAAGAGAAGTAAATGCCATTAAATCGGTAGATGCTATTAAATTTGAAGGCAATCCAGCCTTGATAGAAATTATTGGCAAGGAAATAGATGCTATCTATTTGGAGCAAATCAAAACAATTTCTCTTTCGCCTGAATCTATTAAGAGAAACAGCGACATGAAAATTGTATATACACCTATTCATGGTACAACTGTTCGTTTGGTGCCTGCCGCACTCAAAGCGTACGGCTTTACAAATATCATCAATGTACCTGAACAAGATGTGGTGAGTGGCGATTTCCCAACTGTATATTCTCCTAACCCAGAAGAACCTGCTGCACTTAAAATGGCTGTAGAAAAAGGTGCAGAAGTAGATGCTGATTTGGTAATGGCTTCTGACCCTGATGGTGACCGCTTAGGTATCGCTGTAAAAGACAATACAGGTAAATTTGTGTTGGTAAATGGCAATCAAACCGCTTTGTTGTTTATCTATTATATTGTACGTAGATGGCAAGAATTGGGTAAGTTAGATGGCAAACAATACATTGTAAAAACCATTGTTACAACAGAATTGATTGTTGATATTGCTAAAAAGTTCAAACTTCAATATTTCGATTGTTACACAGGATTCAAATGGATAGCTGCTGTAATTCGTGAAAACGAAGGTAAACTAAAATACATTGGTGGTGGCGAAGAAAGTTATGGTTTTCTTGCACAAGATTTTGTGCGCGATAAGGATGCTGTATCTGCTTGTACGCTGATGGCAGAAATAACCGCTTGGGCAAAAGACAATGGCAAATCATTGTTTGAACTGATTCAAGATATTTATTTAGAATTTGGTTTTTCGAAAGAAAAAGGTATTTCTGTAGTGAAAAAAGGAAAAACAGGCGCTGACGAGATTAAGAGAATCATGTCCGAATTGCGTAGCACACCTCCTAAATCAATAGCAGGTTCGAATGTAACACTGATTAAAGATTACGATACATTGCGTGCAATTGATGTTTCTGCAGGTGCTACTACCGAAATGGATATGCCCGAATCATCGAATGTATTGCAGTTCTTTACCGCTGATGGCACTAAAATATCTGTGCGTCCTTCAGGTACTGAACCAAAAATTAAATTTTACATTGAAGTACGTGGCGAATTCAAAGATAGAGCAGATTATGTGAAAGCAAACCAAGCTGCTGATGAAAAAATAAATGCTGTAATGGCATCGTTGAAATTGAATTAATTGAGTATCATTTCAATGAAACTATAAATACAGATTATGCCTTGTGTATAATCTGTATTTTTTTGTTTGCTGAAAATAGTTTCTTGCTCTTACTCTCAGAATTGCGATTAAGAATAATATGTTTATCAAAAGCTTACATATCAAAAATAAAAATGTAATTTTGCATAAAGGATTTGTAAACAAAAGAGTAGCATTTATTTTGCAACTGAATAGATTCTAGTACACTTTATAAATAAACAGAGAGCTTTATTGTAAATAGTGGCTAAAATATGGAAGAGCAGAAAGGTAATAAGCATGAGAATCATGAAATTTTAAATTTATTAGGCTATGGTTTAGCTAAATTTAATGATGCTTTTGTGAAAAAAGGCAATGCTTATATTCATAGGAAATATTTAATTGATAGTCTTTTTGGAAATGAAAATCACAAAATACAAGAATTTTTTGTTGACGGCTATGACTTTAAGATTGATATTATGAAAACAAATTTATACATAGAATTTAATGTAGAAACAGAGTAGAAGAATCTTTCTTACACTATATTGGATTTACTGTTACACTTTAAAATAAAAAAGAACGATGAAAACTTACTACAAAAATTATATCAGCCTTTTATTTTTATTCTTTGCCTTTATAATGAGTACAAATGCTCAGAAAATGGAATTAGAAGAGGAGGTGAGCGAACCAGTTACTTTTGTAGTGGATACAGCAGAATGTTGTGTAAATTGTGCCTACAATATGCAGTTTCAATCTATGGAAACTGCCTTGCTAAATCCTTCGGAGGTGCATTGCCTAGTGTTGTCGTTTGGTAGCCCAAAATTTACGTCTATACCCAAAGAGGTAGCGTTGTTTGAGAATTTAACTTGTTTGGATATTAGCTTTAATAGAGTAGCGGTAATACCCGAGGAGATTTTACAGTGTACTAAATTGCATTGTTTGGAGTTATCTGGCAATCATTATTTACAAGATTTACCTCATTTTTTGAAGAAACTTCCTAATTTAAAGGTCATTCGCTTGTATGATATGAAGTTGTGGAGCGAAGCTAAAAAACAACAAGTGCAAAAAGAATTTGATGGCATTTCGTTAGAGTTTGAGTAAACTGTTTACGTTGTGAATATAAAAAAACACCTTATAAGTTTAGTACTCATAAGGTGTTTTTTTTATCGTAGAACATCATGAAAAGAAACAATTTTTAGACTATTTTCATTCTTCAGACACTATTTTGGGTACTGTTTTGCTCGACGATTCTACAAGTTGCAAGATTGTTTGCAATTCTTTTTTTGTAAAATAGCGGTGTTGACCCATTTTTAAGCTTCCAAGCGAAACATTCATGATGCGTATTCGCTTTAGTTTGCGTACTTCGTAACCTAGATATTCGCACATGCGGCGAATTTGCCTATTGAGTCCTTGTGTTAGAATAATTGAAAATGTAGATTCGTTGATTTGGGTTACCTCACAAGGATTGGTAATGGTATCGAGAATGGGCACACCTAGGCTCATTTTTTGCAAAAAATAGGCTGTTATCGGTTTGTTTACCGTAACAATGTATTCTTTTTCATGTTCGTTTGTAGAACGCAATATTTTGTTTACAATATCTCCGTCGTTGGTCAGAAAGATAAGACCTTCACTTGCTTTGTCTAGTCTGCCAATATGAAAGATGCGCTCGGGATAATTGATAAAGGAAATAATGTTTCCTTTAATAGAAATGTCGGTGGTACATGTAATGCCTGGAGGCTTGTGAAAAGCAATGTAAACAAGAGAAACTCCCTTTTTGATGGGCTTTCCGTTAATGCAGATTTCATCAGTATCAGTTACTTGCACGCCTAAGGAAGAGGGTTTACCATTTACCGTCACGCGGTTATCCTCAATCAACCTGTCGGCTTCTCTGCGAGAGCAGTAGCCTGTTTCAGAAATAGCCTTGTTTAATCGTTTGGTATTCTCCATCTGCAAACGACTTATTCTTCCATGTGTATATCTCTGAATCCCAAAAAGTACAAAATACCGTCTAGTCCAATGGTTGAAATAGATTGTTGGGCATTTTCTTTTACTTTGGGTTTGGCGTGAAAGGCAATTCCCAATCCTGCTAAGTTTAACATCGCCAAGTCGTTAGCACCATCGCCTACGGCAATAACTTGTTCGAGTTCAATTTTTTCAAACTGAGCAATGAGTCGTAATAATTCAGCTTTTCGTTTTCCGTCCACAATTTCGCCCACATGCTTGCCCGTTAATTTTCCGTCTACAATTTCTAGCTCATTCGCATATACGTAGTCCACATCAAATTGTTTTTTTAAGGCATTGCCGAAATAGGTAAATCCACCCGAAAGAATAGCAATTTTAAATCCGTATTTTCGTAAAATCCCCATCAAGCGTTTTGCTCCATCCATGATGGGTAAATTGATTGCAACATCTTCTAATATGCTCTCATCCAATCCCTGTAGTAGGGCCACACGTTGTATAAAACTTTCGTTAAAATCAATCTCGCCACGCATGGCAGATTCTGTAATGGCGCGTACTTGTTCGCCAACGCCAGCTCTGTCGGCAAGTTCGTCTATTACTTCTGTTTTGATAAGCGTAGAATCCATATCAAAACAAATTAAACGCCTGTTGCGTCTGTACATATCATCTTTTTGAAACGAAATATCAATGCCTAATTCCGCAGCATAGCTCATAAATTGCGATGAAAGTTGCTGTTTGTTTTGCAAGTCTCCACGAACAGATAATTCGATACACGAACGTACATTGTCGTCGACTTGTTCCAATGATGGGCGACCCGTTAAGCGTTTGATGGAATCAATATTTAATTTTTGGTCGTAAATAGCCTTGCTAATGATGGATAATTGCTCTGCTGTAATTATTTTCCCCAATAGGGTAACAATATGTCTGCCAGAACCTTGACGACTTACCCACTCGTTGTATTCCCTCACACTTACGGGTGTAAAACGTACATTTAAGTTGAGTTCGGAGCATTTAAAAAGCACTTCTTTTAATATATTTGCGGCATCCATTGAGTTGTTCGTTTTAAACAAAATACCCAACGACAAGGTGTGGTGAATGTCAGCTTGTCCGATATCTAAAATAGTCGCATTGTAGTTGCCTAAAATACCCGCTATTGTTGATGTTACGCCAGGTTGATCGTCTCCCGAAATATTAATCAAGATAATTTCGCTCTTTCCCATAGTGATAAAGTAAATAAAATAAATTTCTGTTGCAAAAGTAGAAATATCAGCGTGATGCACAAAACATTCGTGCTGTAAAAATCCATAATAAGCTAAAAATGTTAGATTATACTCGTATGACTTCTTTATTCGCTACAAATTGTAGTACGTCTGTAAAAAAGAGGTGAAAATGTTGTGAAATTTTCTCCTCGTTTTCTACTAAGAAATCAATCGATTTTACGGGTTGTATGGCTGTTGATTTGTGTACAGACATAATGTGTAAGGAATCGTGCAAGCCTCGTATCGATTTGTATTGATACAAACGATTGGTAAAAATAAAATGAAATACAAACCGTTTTAGCCTTTCTGGCAATAGGGTGTAGTGCCGTACAAGTTGCAGGTTAAATTGAAGCGTAAACTGCATCAATTTTTTTTCGGAATAGGTAGAAAAAGAATTTGCCAACACATAATCAAAATACATGTCTAAGATAATGGGAGAGTAACGTCCAAAAGTAGTATAAAGCAAGCTATTGAGTTCTTTTACAATGGGATGATTGTCTGTAAATTCGTCTATTTGGCGATGCAAAATAATGCCTTTTTGAATCTTTTCAGGGTAGCTGTAGAGTTTTTTCCCTTTTACAAAATCGGCAATAAAATTACCAATTTGCAGGTTTGTGTCGTTTCCTGATAAGAAAATATGGGCTAAATAATTCATAAGGTTTTTACAAAAAAGACTTTATTTCTACAAAACTACACATTTTATCTAACTTTGTGAAAATTCGTATACATATAACAACTTTATTTTCACTCTAAAAACATATTTTTTTTAAATTTATCGTTACTTTTGTCCATATTCGCATAGGGAGGTAACCTTTTTTGTATAATAATTAATTGTTTTATATGAATATACAATTTTTCTTAGGACTTATCCATAATATAGCCATCATGTTGTTATTTGCTTGGATATATGATATATTATGGGTTCGTTTGCGATTGAATACAAGTATTTTTGCCAAGATACTTGCTGGTTTAATTATTGGAGGTATATGTATTGTGTTGATGAATGTCCCTGCTGTGGTATATGATGGTGTATTTTTTGATATGCGTTCTGTTTTTCTAAGCACCATTGGTTTATTTATTGGAGGAATTCCAACGCTTTTAGGAATTCTTATTGCCACTGTTTATCGGATAAGTATAGGAGGTGATGGTATCTATATGGGAGTTGCATCAATATTATCTTCAGGACTGATTGGTTTGTTGTGTCGTTATTTTTCAAAAGGTCCTGTTAGTCAATTAAGTTGGTATCATTTTTTACAATTAGGTATAGTTGTACACTTTGTCATGTCGTTGTGGGTAGTTTTTTTGCCAGAAGGAACACGTATGGACACCTTTAAATCTTTGTCCGTACCAATTCTAACTATTTATCCTCTCGCTAACTTTTTATTAGCATATTTGTTTGTATCGTTGAATAGATCGTATACAATACGATTAAAATTAAAAGAAGAACAAACACGCTTAGCTGGTATAATTGAGGCTACAAATGTGGGTACTTATGAATGGAATATTGTTACGAATGAAATAACTCTAAACGATCGTTGGGCAGAAATGATTGGGTATACATTAGTTGAATTATCGCCATCTACTATTCAGATATGGAATGACTTGGTTCATCCAGAAGATTTAAAGAATAGTTATTCGTTAATTCAGCAACATTTTAAAGGAGAATTGCCTTATTATCAGTGCGAAGTACGGATGAAACACAAAGAAGGACATTGGGTATGGGTCTTGGATAGAGGTAAGGTACAATCGTGGACTAATGATGGAAAACCCTTGATAATGCTTGGTACGCATACAGATATTTCGGCAAAAAAGAAGGCTGATGAGTTGCATTTTGCTAACGAGAAAATGTTAACAGATTTTTTCTCGTTATCGACAGCGGGTTTTTTCTTTATGATGTTAGACGAACCAATAGAATGGAACAATACGGTCGATAAAGAAAAATTAATGGATTATTTGTTTGATAATCAGAAAATAACACGTGTAAACCAAGCTATGCTTGACCAATATGGAGCTCAAGAGAGTGATTTTTTTGGTAGAACGGTGAAAGAATTCTTTGCACACGATATAGTATATGGTCGTAAAATATGGTGTGATTTATTTAATAATGGAAAATTACAAGTAGAGACTCATGAAAAAAAAATAGATGGATCTGATGTATATATATTTGGCGATTACAAATGTTTGTATAACGAAAAAGGTCATATTACTGGGCATTTTGGTGTGCAAATTGATATAACGCAAAGAAAAATATCAGAACATCAAATTAATAAGCTATCAGAAGCAGTTGAACAAAGTCCAGCAAGTGTTGTGATTACAGCATTGGATGGTAGTATTGAATATGTAAATGAGCGATTTACTCAGGTTACGGGGTATACATTTAACGAAGTAAAAGGTAAAAATCCAAAGATACTTAATGGGAGGGTTTTATCTTCGAGTATTTATGAAGAATTGTGGAAAACTATATCCAATGGAAAACTCTGGAAAGGAGAATTAATTAATAGAAAGAAAAATGGTGAGTTGTATTGGGAGTCAGCTTCTATATCGCCCATTTTTAGCGATGAGGGTAAAATAACACACTATGTTGCTGTTAAAGAGGATATTAGTAAAAAGAAAAATATTGAAGAAGAATTAATTAAAGCCAAAGAAATAGCTGAAAATGCCAGTAAAGCAAAATCGGAATTTTTAGCAAATATGAGCCACGAAATCAGGACCCCATTAAATGGTGTGATTGGATTTACGGAATTACTTAGGGGAACTTCGTTATCTTCTGTTCAACATGAGTATGTTTCTCATGCCATAACATCGGCAAATAGTTTATTGGGAATTATCAACGATATACTCGATTTTTCAAAAATTGAGGCTGGAATGTTGGAACTTGAGGTAGTAAAAACAGATATCATAGAATTACTCAATCAAAGTGTTGATATAATAAAGTACGAAGCAGCCAAGAAAAATATTGAACTATTACTAGATATTGATGTAAATTTACCTCGCTATGCATCTGTTGACGCACTGCGTTTAAAACAAATTCTCGCAAATTTATTGGGTAATGCAGTTAAATTTACAGCAAAAGGAGAAATAGAACTAAAAGTTATATATCAGTCAATAAAAAATGGTTATGGTAAGCTGTCTTTTATGGTGAGAGATACGGGTATTGGCATATTGCAGTCTCAAAAGGATAAATTATTTAAAGCATTTAGTCAAGCAGATAGCTCTACAACCCGCAAATTTGGTGGTACTGGCTTGGGGCTTATCATATCAGAAAAACTTGCCAATAAAATGGGAAGTGGTATTACACTTGAAAGTGAGGAGGGAAAAGGGTCTCGTTTTTTATTCGATATAGAAACAGAAGTAGAACAAGCAGAAAAAGAAATAAGCCATTTTCATTCTTTAAAAAAGTGTTTAATTATTGATGATAATGTTGTAAATTGCACTATTTTGCATAAAATAATGGAGAGTTTTGGCTTTGATTGTATGACATGCAACGATGCATTTTCGGCATTAGCACTATTGGAAGCAGAAAAAAGGACTATTGATTTCATTATTTGTGACTATAATATGCCAAATATTGATGGTATAGAAACCATTCAGATGATACGTGAAAAGTTACAAATGCCAGCGGATAGATACCCGATACTTTTATTATATACATCGGTTGATGCTGCTGATTTGCAAGTTTCGTGTTCTGAATTGGGTGTGACTGCTTGTATCACTAAGCCTGCTACGTCAAAATCTCTATGGAATTTTATTCAGTCTCTGACAAAAGATACATCAAATAGACCTATGATTGTGATGAATGATATTGAAAGAGAAAAAAATATAGTTATTTCAGAAGACAAAAAATCAATCTTGATTGTAGAAGACAACGAATTTAATATGATGTTGATCAAAGTATTGGTAAAAGAAATATTGCCTAACGCTACAATCTTTGAAGCCATGCATGGACAACAAGCTGTTGAGTTATACCGTCAACACACTGTTGATTTAATTTTAATGGATATTCATATGCCTATTATGGATGGTATTGAAGCTACTCAGGAGATTAGGAAGATGGAGAAAAAAAGAGGTAAACATACTCCAATTGTAGCGCTTACTGCCAATACTATTAATGAAGAGCGAGATAACTGCTTACATGTAGGTATGGATGATTTTATTTCCAAACCCATTGTCTTAGATAAATTATCGGACGTTTTAAAACAATTCTTTTCATAACCATCTATAGGATGTGTATTATTACTTATCTTTGTGCGTTATATGGAAAAGAACGCTATAAAAGGTCACATAGCCTTATTTGCAGCCAATATATTATTTGGATTGAATAATCCCATCGCTCGTTCGTTGGTACCGGATGTCGTTAGTCCGTACTTTCTTACGTTTTGTCGCTTGACAGGTGGCATGGTATTATTCTGGCTAACATCATTTTTTCTACCAAAAGAAAAAGTGGCAAAACGGGATATTTTTCTATTGTTTTTCGCTGCAATTTTTGCCTTATCAAGCAATCAACTTCCATTCATTGTCGGCTTGTCGAAAACATCCTCTATTGATGCGTCTATCGTAGTTACGATGTTGCCTATATTGAGCATGGTTCTCTCGTTTTTTATCTTAAGGGAACCCATTAGTACCAAAAAAGTAATTGGGGTATTTATCGGAGCTATGGGGGCAGTAATACTGATAGTCAGTTCGTTGCATACGGCTTCTGGTACGAGTAATATGTGGGGGAATCTTATCATTTTTGGAGCAGCGATCTCTTTTGCTCTTTATATTACTGTGTTTAAAAATCTAATTTCACGCTATTCGCCTATTACTGTTATGAAGTGGATGTTTTTGTTTGCCTCCATTCAGTGTTACCCATTTTTCCATTCGGAATTACAAACGGTGTCTATTTCTTTGTTTGATGTATCTACCATCTTGCGTATTGGATATGTGGTTGTGCTGGCTACGTTTGTTACGTATATTTTATTGGCTACGGGGCAAAAAGCATTGCGTCCGACTACACTTAGTATGTATAATTATTTGCAACCCATTGTGGCTTCTTTAGCTGCAGTAGCTATGGGTATTGATACCTTAGGCATGCATCAATTGATTTCAGCGGGATGTGTTTTTTTTGGCGTATATCTTGTTACACAAAGTAAATCTCGTGCTCAAGTAGAAAAGAACCTTACTTAGTATATACTGAATTTACCCGAAACAACTTCCTTGTCAGATTGAATGCGGTATAGATAAACACCCGTAGGAATATTGTGTAGCGCAATGGAAGAGGAGAATACAGAAGTATTTTGTATTAAATTGCCGCTCATACTCCAAATTTGTACGTTTAATGTCGTTCCAGTCTCTCCGTTTAGGATGTGTAATTCTTGAGATTGTGCATTAAAATATACGTTTAGCGAGGCATCCGTTTGTGTTTCAATACCAGTATTGATTTGGGTATATCCGTAGTATTTTGTATTGTTCGACACCATCCATTGGTTATTGTCCCATTCAGAATGTATGGATTTAGTAATCATATATTCATTTTCACTATAAAAAAAAGGCGGTGCCAATATGTTAGCTTTGGTATAATTGGTATTAAATTGACGCTCTATTTTCCATTTTTTATCCCACACCAAGGTATTAGTATTCCAATTGAAATTTTCTTGTACAAGCCAATTGCCAGAAGCATCGTATGTCCAAAGGTTTTTAAAACTTATCTCGCTACCCAAGCTTTCTGTCTCTCTATACGATTCTGAAATCAGTTGTTGATTATCGTTGTATAGGGAAATGGATTCTCCAAAAAGTGACCAGAAATTACCTTCCCAATAATATTTGGTTATTCTTTGGAGAAGCAAAGAGGCGGCATCATACTCATATTCTTCTTTGTAAAACTGAAGCCACTGTAAGTTGGATATATCGTAATTGTATCGTATGTTCTGTGTAATTCTTCTATTCGTGAATACACAGCTTTCTTTGGTAGCGTACCGCCAGTTTGTTTGGGTTGAGTTGGGCTCAAACTTAATTGTCGTTAGTTGGTTTCCATCCTCGTCATACGTGTATTCCGTTTTAGTATGGTACTCCCAATTGGCATTATTCCAAGTATAATTTGACTCGGAAATAACCCGTTTATTAATATCATATACGGTTTCTGTTTTTTTGTTAAATACCCAGTTATCATTAAGCGAATTAAATTCTATTTCTAATATTTTGTTTCCATTCGCGTCGTATGAGTACTCTGTTTTTAAAAGATGAACAAGCTCGTTGGACTCGCTCGATGTTGTTGTGTGAACAGTGCTTACGATTTGTCCATCGAGGTTGTACGTGTAGGTTTCGTAAGTAGGAGAGTCCCATTTTTGGGCATTAGATATCCATGTATAATTAGTTGTATTGCTCAATTTTCCATCCGTATTGTATGTGTACACTTCCTTTCGGTTTGTCGGATACACGATGCTGTCCAGTTGTATATCTACGGAGGCATATAGTATATTACTAACGAAAAATAATCCTATGATAGAAAGACAAAATCTATTCATTTATTTTACCTTTAAGGAGCAATACGCTCAATTTTCCATTCGTTATTTTGTAAAGAAAAAATAATTCGATCATGCAAACGACTAGGTCTTCCTTGCCAAAATTCAAATCTGGTTGGTTTTACTACATATCCTCCCCAGTGTGGTGGTCGAGGAATTTCCTGTTTAAATTTTTCTTTAAAATACAGATATTGTTCTTCTAAAAAACTAGCTGAAGGTATCACTTTGCTTTGCGGAGATGCCCATGTTCCTAGTTTATGTTCAATAGGTCGGGATTTGAAATATGCATCTGATTCTATATCTGCAATTTTCTCTACAATCCCCTCAATGCGTACTTGTCTTTCTAGATGCTGCCAAAAAAACAAAACAGAAACAGCCTGATTGGCTTTTATTTGCATGGCTTTGTCGCTTTCGTAGTTCGAAAAAAATACGAACCCAGATTCAGAAAAATCTTTTAAAAGAACCATTCGTGAATGTGGTTTTCCTTGTTCATCAACAGTAGATAAAGCCATTGCTGAAGCTTCTAATTCGGGGCTATTCATGGCATCTTTCATCCAATCGCTAAATTGCTCAAATGGATTTTGATGCAATTGATTCTCATGTAAGTGCGACAATTCGTACGTTTTTCGTACATCTTGTAAGTTATCCATATTGTTTGTCTATATTAATTACTTCTATTCTCAAAGTCTTCGGTTTTTTTAATTTTTCTTCTGCGAACAATCAAAAAAACAATAATAATCAAAACAACGACGACTGACACTAATTGCATGCCCAATAATATATCTATCATGTTATTTTAATTTTACCGCAGTACCGTAAGCTAATATTTCGGAGGCTCCTTGCATCACCATAGAGGTTGTGATATGTATGCCAATAATTGCATCGGCTCCCATCTTTTTAGCATCCTCCACCATCCGTTGCATGGCTTGTTCGCGCGATTGTGCTTGAAGTTTGGTGTACTCTTCAATTTCTCCACCAACAATATTTTTTAAACTAGCCATTATGTCGTTGCCAATGTTTCTTGTACGTACAGTACTGCCTCTAGCTATACCCAAAATAGCTTCAATTTCACGATTAGGAATAGTGTGGATTGTGGATAAAATCATCGTAATAAGTTTTTAAAAAGTTATTTATTCTGACACTTCTATTTTTTCTTGTTCAATTTCATCCTCAGTAGCATCAATGTTGTCTGACAATGATTCCTTATCTATTACAAATCTCTTGTAATAAGATATCAATAAGGTTGTCATAGGCAATGCCAATATCATACCAACAATGCCAAGTAATGCGCCCCAAATAGACAGAGATAATAAAATAATTGCAGGATTTAATCCTGTTACTTTACCCATTATTTTTGGAACTAATACGAGGTCTTGTAATCCTTGTACAAGAGCAAATACAACAAGTAACCCCAGTAAACATGAACCAAATGTTTCTCCTGTCTCTATCGATTGTAAAAAAACTAATAGCATAGCAGGGGCTACGGCAAGTATTTGCAAATAGGGTACTAAATTTAATATACCTACAAATATGCCAAATACAATGGCAAGAGGTAATCCTATAATGCTAAATCCTATTGTAAATAGAGTTCCAACAGTTAATGCAATTAAAAACTGACCTCTAAAATAACGATTCATCCCTTTTTCAATATCTGATATAATTTCGGTAGTGATTGTGCGGTATTTTGTAGGAATAATTTGAATCCACTGTGTTGTAATTTTTTCGTAATCTTTTAGTATAAATACAATGTATAATAACACGATAAAAATAACAGAAAAGCCCAAAACGAAGCTGAATGAATTATTTATAAATAGCCAGAGCTTTGGGGCAGAGTTTTTTAATACAGACATCAAACTATCGTTATCTATGACTGATTGAATATTTAATTGTCCTAAGAACAACCTAATTTCTTTTTGCCATGTTTCGGGTAAAACAGTGTCCATATTAATGCCTTGCACATATAAGGATATGGTGTTGGATATTGCTTGTATTTCATTGCTAGCAATGGGTATAATAATCCATAGAGCACCAACTATTGATCCAAAGAAGAATATCAACGTGCTTATAACAGCTAGCAGTCTAAACTTAAAATTCAACGTATATTGAAAAAAATGAACTACGGGCTGCAATAAGTAGGAAATCAATAAAGCAACCAGAAAAGGCAGTAGGACGGCACTTAAATTTTTGACAAGAAAAAATAGCGCAAGTAAAACAATTAATGTTATTACAATACGAATAACGCGGTCGAAAGTATAAGGCTTTTCTATAGGTGTATTCATATATGGCTTGTATTGCTTATTATATCATTAGTTGGCTACGTTCTGACTACAAACATACAAAGAATATAGTGATAATTTCACAAAAAAGCCCAAAAAATTCAGCGTTACTATAAAAGTGATTGTAAGCGAAGTGTAACAGCATTTTTATGAGCGGTTAACAATTCGTTCTCAGCCATTACTTCAATAGCGGTACCAATGGCTTGTAATCCTTCTTTTGTTAATTCTTGGTACGTAATTTTTTTCTTGAAACTATCTAAATTTACACCGCTATATGCCTTTGCGTATCCGTTAGTAGGCAAGGTGTGGTTTGTTCCAGATGCATAATCGCCAACACTTTCTGGTGTGAGATGACCCAAAAAGATAGATCCAGCATTGGTAATCTTTTCTGCAATCGAGGAATACTCTTTCGTCGAGATAATTAAATGCTCTGGGGCGTATTCATTCGTACATTCTACTATTTCGTCCATCGTGCGAAACAATATGATTTTACTGTTTTCCATTGCTTTGTGGGCAATATCTTTGCGAGAGAGAAGTGGTATTTGTTTTTCTAATTCTTGTTGTACCGATTGCCCCAAATTATTACATGTAGTCAGCAAAATAGCCGAACTATCAGCTCCATGTTCTGCTTGCGATAATAAATCTGCTGCCACAAAAGCGGGGTTAGCCGTTTCGTCTGCTATCACCTCTACTTCCGATGGCCCTGCAGGCATATCAATAGCCACATCTTTTAGGCTTACCAATTGTTTGGCCGCGGTAACATATTGGTTTCCAGGTCCAAATATTTTATACACTTTAGGCACCGTTTTCGTACCATACGCCATAGCGGCAATGGCTTGTACTCCTCCAATTTTATACACTTGGGTTACGCCAGATATGTATGCTGCATACAAAATAGCAGGATGAATATCTCCGTTTGCATTAGGTGGTGAACACAGTACAATCTCTTTGCAACCAGCTATTTGAGCTGGCACTGCCAACATTAATACGGTGGAAAATAAGGGAGCGGAACCTCCTGGGATATATAAACCTACTTTTTCGATGGGTAGGTTTTTTTGCCAACAATGTACTCCTGCCGTCGTTTCTACATTCGGACACGCATATTCTTGTGCAGCATGAAAGCGCGCGATATTATTTTTAGCTATCAAAATAGCCTCTTTTAATTCTGTAGGAACAAAATGCTCGGAGTTTTTCAGTTCCTCAATGCTTACTTGTACATTTTGCAAACGTACTTTGTCAAATTTCTCCTCGTATTCCAGTACAGCTTCGTCACCACGCGTTTTCACGTCAGTAAGTATCTGATTTACAGTATCAAATAGCTGAGTGGTGTCAAATGCTGGACGAGCCAATAGGCTTGCCCAATCTTTTCTGTCTGGATACTCAAAGTATTGCATGTGTGCTGTGTATGAAGTTCTTAAACAATCATTTTTTCAATCGGAACAACCAAAATACCTTCAGCACCCAATGCTTTTAGCTGGCTAATGATATCCCAAAATGTTTTTTCTTCGATTACTGAATGTAGAGATGACCAACCTTCTTGTTCCAATGGTGTAACAGTAGGCGATTTCATGCCTGGCAATAATTTGCACACAGCAGCAATTTTATCATTCGAAACGTTCAGAATAATATATTTTTTCCCTTCAGCATTTTTATAGGCATTAAAACGAAATAATAGTTCGTTTAAGATTTCTCTTTTTTCGTTGCTTAATTGTTTGTTGGCAATTAAAATTGCTTCCGATTTCATTACAACTTCTACTTCCTTTAAGTTATTGCTTACCAAGGTGCTACCAGAGCTTACAATGTCAAATATAGCATCTGCCAATCCAATGCCAGGCGCTATTTCTACAGAACCTGTTATTATGTGTGTTTCTGCTTGGATATTATTTTTATCCAAAAAATCTTGCAAAATAGCAGGGTAGGAAGTTGCTATTTTTTTTCCTTGAAACCATTCTACACCTTTGTAATCTTCGGTTTTTGGTATAGCTAAAGATAAACGACATTTGCTAAAATCCAATCGTTTTACAATTTCAGACTCTTCGCGTTTTTCAGCATACTCATTTTCTCCTACGATGCCCACATCGGCAATACCACTCGCTACTGCTTGCGGAATATCGTCATCACGTAAGTAGAGGATTTCTACTGGAAAATTTTTGGCAGGAATCAAAAGGGTTCTTTTTCCTGATTCAATCTTGATACTCGATTCTGATAACATCATCATCGTTTCTTCGTATAAACGGCCTTTGGCCTGTACTGCTATTCGTAACATATTTTGCGTATTAATTTACATTATAAAATAAAAAAAGCCTACCTCATTGGCAAGCCTTGTATATATGATTGATGTACCCACACCTCTTGGCTTACCGCTGTTTAGCGTAAGTGAAAATGATGTGTTGTATGGGTAATTCCTTGTTTCATAATAACGTTGCAAAGATAACATTATTTTTTTATATGCCCAAATTTTAATCAATTAATCCTTTTGTAGGTATTTTTATCTAATTTTTTCTTTTTGAATCGTTAAAAAGTAGTTTCTTTGTAGGTATTCTGAGTATTTTATAGATAGTTTTTCGTACAAAAACTAGCACACACCCAATCATCATGAGAAAACTCTTTTTATTCATACCTTTTTTAGCGCTTACTTTGCTTGTGTCGTTTGTGGTAGCAAAAGAATCGGAACCTCATTTTTCGTATGAATCGTATTGGCAACAAGTTGATTCTTTGCAACAACAAGATTTACCCAAATCGGCTATGCAAATAGTGGGAAAAATACAGCAAAAAGCTGAACGAGAAAATGCCCATGAGCAGTGGATACGGTGCTTGATGTATGAATTGAAATTGCAAGTAGGACTTGATCATGATGTGTTTTTTGCTCAGGTAGAAAAAATAGAGAATTATACTGCAACATGCGAGAATCCTGTTATACAATCGGTTTTATATTCCTTATTGGCACAGTTATACGAGGCATATTACAATGCGAACGCCTATACCATGAATGCACGGACGCCCATTTGGGATTATGTGCCTGAAAGTAAAAAAGAATGGGCAAGTAATCATTTTTTGCAAAAGATAAGTGATTATTTGGCTTTGTCGGTAAAAAATAAAACGCTCTTGCAACAAACATCTATTCATTCTTACCCCGAATTAATAAGGCTGGCAACAGATAGTATTTTGCGTCCCACTGTGTATGATGTGTTGGCAGATGCGTATATTCAGGTATATATTCGTCAGCTAGACAATATGCAACGTTTGGTAAGTCAGGAACAGATTGATGCTAGTGTTATATTGTTGGATTTGGAGAGTTATTCTAAGGTTTTGTTTTTGCAAAATCCGTGGCAAGCATGGCATAGCATAGCGGGTATGTATCAAAATTTACTGTTATTTCATGCTCAAGAAGGAAATGTAGATGCCTTGCTCAAAGCCGATATTGATAGGGTAGAAGCACTTTATGGTTTGTTGTCGCGAGAATCTGAAATATACAAGGATAATTATAAATTATTGTTAGACAGAATGATACAATCGAATAAAGAAAACTCTTTATCGGTACATATAGTCGCATTAAAAGCACAATTATTAGTAGCCGACAATAATAGAAAAGAAGCTTTTGATTTGTGTCAATCCTATATACAGCAATTTCCTACATATAATCGAATAGCTGTTTTACAAAATATTGTTCATACGATTCAAACTCCTATTATTCGCACGGAGAGTGCGTCGGTTTTATACCCTGAAACTCCTTTGAATATTGATCTTAATTATGTCAATGTAGATACTGTAATTGTTCGTTTATATGCCACTAAGCTGTCAGCGATGGCATATAAAGTTTCTATGGAAAATGAAAATTTTCCTGCGATTGAACGCACACTCCTGCAAACTACCCAATTCGTACTGCCCCTATCATCTACATTTACTCCCCAGGATACCCTATTATCTATAATACTTCCCAATGCTATGGGAATGTTTGAATACGAAATAGATGTGCCTAACAAACAAATTGAAACGACGAAACACAGTGTAGCTGTTACTCGATTGATGCTGGTGCATAAATCGAGTAACAGTACTATTGATGCGTGGGTGGTCGATAGAATGAGCGGTAAGCCTGTGCCAAAAGCTACAGTCGTTATTTATGAAAATGTATATCAATCAAAAAAACACACTGTTAAGCAAGTTGCAAGTAATCAGACAGATGCGTATGGTCTGGCATCTATTTTTATGAATGAGAATAAATCATATAGCATTGCCGTAACGCATAACGATGATATGGTATCTCCCATAGCCAATTTGTGGGTACAAGGAAATAATCGGACACAACGTTCCTCTGATACATATGACAGTGAAGTGTCTTTGTTTACCGATAGAGCTATTTATCGACCCAAACAAATAGTGTATGTAAAAGGCATTGCGTGGAAAAAATCTTCAACAGAAAGTGTCGTAGAAAAGAACAAAAAGATACAAGTACGCTTGCGTGATGCCAACTTTCAAGTTGTAGCTGAAAAGGAATACACCACGAATGAGTTTGGTTCTTTTTCTTCAGAGTTTGTATTGCCACCTACGGGCTTAACAGGTCGTTTTACCATTGAAGCAAATAGTTTTTCTCAGCAGTTCTTGGTTGAAGAATATAAACGTCCAAATTTTGAGGTAGAAATTAAGCGAACGGATAAAAAATATACCTTTGGAGATACCGTTCTCTTAAAAGGAAAAGCGCTTTCGTACATGGGGTTCCCTCTACAACAAGCACAGGGAAAATACCGCATTGTGAAGCAAACATATCATTGGTTTCGTTGCTTTCCTTCTCAATCTATAGAAGAAATTGCGAGTGGCTCTATGCTTGTAAATGACAAAGGAGAGTTTGAAATAAATTATCAGCCTAGTGCAACCCTCGATAAGAAAAATGCTTTTTATCACTATGTGGTATATGTAGATATTACCGATAAAGGAGGCGAAACACAACAGGCGAGTTCATCGTTTTCCATTGGTGAAAAAGCCATTTTTATTCAGCCAGCAATTCCTGCCATTATCCAAAAGGAAAAAATGACATCTGTGCGTATTGACATAAACAATATAAATGGCGAACTCTTGCAGCAATCAGGTAAGTTTAGCTTATATTCATTGCAAGAAAAGGAGGAATTTGATATCCCTGTAGACAGTTTGTCAGTACTTAAAAAAGTACTTGAAGGTTCGTTTGAATCGGGAGAAGTATTTATTATAGAGAATTTGGAAGAATTACCTTCGGGAAGGTATAAATTGGTAGCAAGTGCACTCACATCATCGAACGAAGAAGTAGAAAATATGCATTATTTTACGCTATTTTCTGAAAATGACAAACGACCACCCTTTCCAACGTGTTATTGGGCTTATACGCTCACAGACACCTGTGCTATTGGCAAAATGGCCCGTGTAATGATAAGCACATCATCTTCTAACGCTATGCTTATGTATGAGCTGGTGAGCGAAAAAGGCTTGCATTGCAGGAGGTTTGTTGAGCTAAATGGAAAAAGCAAGGTGATAGAAATTCCTTTTTCACAAAAATGTGGTAGTGAGATTGAAGCACGTTTCGTTTTTGTTAAAGACGGAAACGAATTTAGGTCTAGTCATCGTATTTATCAACGCAAACCATCCCCAAAACTTACGATTCAATATACTTCTTTTAGAGATAAATTGCAACCTTCGGCACAAGAAGAATGGACTTTAAAAGTGAAAAATGCAGACAGTATTCCGCAGCAATCAGAAATTCTGGTGGCAATGTATGATGCGTCTTTAGATGCTATCACGAATCATCAATGGTTTTTCAATCCAATAGCCCGCAATTATTGGTATTATTCTCCGTGGAGAAGTGTACGTTCTTACCCTCAGTCTAACTATGCAGCAGGCGTTTTCCCTTATCAGGAAGAAAACGCATTTGAGTATCCTTTGTTGAACTTTTTCGGTTTTGAATATCCGTCGTATAATCGGTATCCCATTATGTATAGGTCAGTGGGTGGTAGTATGCAAAAAAATGCGATACAATCGGATGCCGAAGTTGAATCTGAGAGCATGGTAGCAGAAGTAGATACAGAAGTAGATAGTCCAATTACAAAGACAATACAAATTCGCCAGAATTTTGCAGAAACAGCTTTTTTCTATCCCGCAATACGCACAAATGAAAAAGGAGAGTCAAGCATTCGGTTTACGGTGCCCGAAACACTTACTAAGTGGAAAATTATGACACTTGTTCATACGCCCAATTTGAAATTCGGTCAACGTACAGATTATGTACAAACGCAAAAAGCGGTTTCGATAATTCCTACATTGCCCCGTTTTGTACACCAAAAAGACTCTATTCAGCTTACGGCAACTGTGTATAATATGTTGGATTCAGCCATGCAGGTTAGCGTAAATTGGGAGATTAAAGACGCCCTGACGGATTCTATTCTTCTAACACGTTCAGAACAAATCTATTTGCAAAATAAACAATCCTCGGTCGTTTATCTTCCTTTTTCTATTCCCCAAAAGGGAGAAATGTTGGTAGTGAAAGTAAGCGTAGTAGGCACGGATTATTCCGATGGAGAACAGCACTATTTACCTGTTTTGAGTAGCAAAACGCTTGTTACAGAAACGATGCCAATGAGCATGTCAGAAGAAAAGAACTATATATTTGATTTTACAAAATTAAAAGAAAACAAATCTCCTTCGCTCGAACACAAACGTTTTGTAGTCGAATTTTCCCCCACAGCATGGTATGCTCTACAAGCTTTGCCTGCTATTAGCGAGCCAGATCAAGACAATGTACTATCTTATATGTCAAGTTATTATGCCAATGTATTGGGTTCGTTTGTGGTAGATAATACGCCAGAATTTAAGAAGTGCCTGCAACAACCACGAGAAAAACCTATATCGTCGTTGTATAAAAATGAAGAATTAAAACAATTGCTTGCTGCGGAAATGCCTTGGTTGCAGTTTGCAGATGTAGAAACGGAGGATATCGCTAAACTGACTAGTTTTTTAGATAAAAATCAACGTACGTACAAGCAACAAGAATATTGGGCGAAAATTGAAAACTTGCAATTGCCTTCTGGTGGCTTTGCTTGGTTTGCAGGTATGCGTGAAAATACGATGTCAACCTTCTTTATACTCGAAAAGGTTGCAAAATTAGTGCAGGTTGGTGCGTTGGACAAGCAAATGCTTGAAAGCCAGTTGATAAACAATGCAGTGTCTTACCTAGATGTGCAGATACTCGACTCATATCGCCGTTCGCAAGCAACGAAAACGGATAAGAATGCGGTCGATGTAAATACTTTGCACGCTCTGTTTGTGCGTTCTTGTTACCCTTCCATTAGTCAGTCGGACGATTTGAAAAAAGCCAATACGTTTTTTGTAAAACAACTTTTTTCTCAATGGAAACAATTCCCTTTGTACGAGAAATCGTTGGTTGCCAGAATATTGCATCGTAATAACTATACCACAGAAGCGTACGGAATTGTAAAATCGCTACTCGAAAATCTAACAGAAAATGAGCAAATGGGCTTATTTTGGGCAAATAACACCGCAGGTTATCGATGGAATGAATTACCCATTGCAACACATGCGGCTTTGATGGAAACAATAGTTGAAATTGCACCAAACAAAGAGGTAGAAGATAAGTTGAAAATTTGGTTACTTAAAAATAAACAAACGAATGCTTGGAGCAATCCGATAGCAACTGTTGATGCTGTATATGCATTGCTATTCACGGGTAATAATATGCTTGCTTCCCCCGTTTCCTTATCGGTAAAAGTGAACAAACAAGCTGTGCAAATGCAAGCGTA
>FLOH01000595.1_pt1 | contig 72341 bp, 83 predicted proteins | sample 756751 | NCBI WGS metagenome assembly FLOH01 (sample SAMEA4026879, study PRJEB14308) | marine metagenome | biome: coastal water; material: water | depth 74 m
ACCTCGATATTTTGGTGTCCATACGAAGTGATACTTTAAATCGTAGAAACAATGTGATAAGGTACGGATAGTACGTTTGTATTTATTCATAGTAAATGCTGTTAACGTACCACTAAAGCCACCCTACCGGGTTGGCTTTAGTATACAGCTTCGCTTTCAAACGTACACCCCAGCTAAAGCTGGGGGTTTTTAGATTAATAAAAAATACCGCTCATACATATGAGCGGTATTTTGTTTAATAACTACTATTTTAAAAATGTGACTATTTTTTGTTCAGCTTCTTTGTAACTATTAGATTCAAGCCAATAGATTCTTTCATCACGCTTAAACCAACTAATTTGCCTCTTAGCGTAATGCCTAGTATCACGCTTAAGATTTTCAATACTCTCCTCCAAAGACGCCTTGTTGCCTAAATAATCTCTAAATTGCCTATATCCTAATCCACTCATACTATTCAAATTCCAACTATATCCCTTCTTTAATAGATTTTTTACCTCATCGATTATTCCCATCTCAATCATACTATCAATTCGGGTATTAATTCTTTGATAAATTTCATCTCTTGGTCTCATAATTCCAATTTGTAAGCAGTTAAACTCTGGTTCTGATTTTGTTTGTTGTGTGATAAAAGATTCACCACTACTAATAACAACTTCCAAGGCTCGAAGTACTCGTCGATAGTTTTTTATATCAATCACCTTATAACTTCTAAGATCTTTTTCCTTTAATAATTCAACCAATTCATCTAAACTTTTCTTTTCTAATTTTTTTCTTAGATCCATATCTGGTTTAACTTTTGGAATATCCAAATTATCAACGATGCTAGAAATATACAAGCCAGTTCCTCCTACTATAAAAGGAACTTTGCCTCTTGAAATAATATCTTTTATAATACTAGTTGCTTGTTCTTTAAAATCTGCCAAAGTAAACTTCTTGTCAGGTTCAATACAATTCATCAGGTGATGTATAACTCCTTTTACTATATATTGATTATTAATAAAATCACCATCTGGAACATCAGTTCCAATTTTCATATACTTATATATTTGGCGAGAATCAGCCGATATAATCTCACCATTAAATTTTTTAGCAAGCTTAATAGCCAAGCTTGTTTTTCCCGCAGCAGTGGGCCCTAATATTATAATTATTTTATTTGATTGTTTCATATCATTAAACAACTATTTTTCCCCTTAATACCCATACATCAGCCTTGTTTACTTTCACATCAACTATCTTGCCAATCAAACTACTATCACCTAAAACTTGTACAAACTTCATTTCCCCGGATCTGCCACTACAAACCCCATTTTTACATTCATCAATTAAAACACTAATTATTTTATTATTGTACTTTTGATTATTTTCAAAAGCAAATTTTTCCATTACAGAATGTACTTTGCGCCATCTTGCTTTCTTCTCTTCATAAGATACGTCATCAACAAAAGATTTAGCAGCTACAGTCCCCTCACGTTGACTATACATGGCTGGGTATGTTATATCAAACTGACATTTTTCATATAATTTCAGTGTATTATTAAACTGTTCCTTGGTTTCAGTAGGAAATCCAACAATTAGATCCGTTCCAATCGCTATATCTGGTATTTGTCTTTTAATCTTTTCTACTAACTTAATATATTGCTTAACAGTATACTTTCTATTCATTTTTCTTAATATTTCATCGTCACCGCTTTGTACTGGAAGATGTAAATAATTTAACATTTTTGGCAAGCTCAAAGCTTTGATCTGATCATCAGAAAAAAATTGAGGATCAGAAGCTGTATACTGCACTCTTTGTACTCCTTTAATGTTGTTTACTTCCCACAGCAAGGTAGCAAAATTATCACCATCTTTAAATTCATTGTCTTTACTAATATTATTCTTATCAGTTATCTGATAATTATTAACTACCTGTCCTAACAAGGTAATCTCTTTGCTACCATTTCTAACTAACATCTTTATTTCATCTAATATATCTTTTAATTTTCTATTCTTTTCTTGCCCACGTGAATAAGGAACAATACAATAGGTACAATAATTATTACAGCCACTTTGAATTGTCACAAATGACTGAGAATTTTTTACCGGTGTTGGTGTTATGTCTAAATAACTAGTTAGATTTTCAATATCTGTTTTTATCAATTCCGGATTAAGTTCTTTCAACCATTTTGGTAGCATTACTAATTCCTCAATTCCAAAAAAAAGATCTATACCTTTAATTTTTTTTCTAATCTTTCCATCTTTATCATGTCCTGGCATACAGCCAGTGATAGCAGTGATCAACTGGGGTTTATGTTTTCTAATTTTATTCCATTTGTTTATAAGACTATATATTCTATGCTCTGCACTCTCTCTAACACTACAAGTATTTACTATAACAATATCAGCCTCCAAATTATTACTCACTTGTTGTAATCCCAAGGAATCTAAAAGATTTACAATTCTTTCAGAATCATTTTTATTCATTTGACATCCAAATGTGGTTAAGTGGTATTTATTCATAGATTCAAACAACCATAGCATTAATTAAGCTTTTTGACAAGAATTGGGATACAAAAAACAGTCTCTATAGACTGTTTTTTCAAACAATTACTTTTTCTCTTCCCGTGCCAAATTACTAATAAACTTAATCGTAAATTGTATTCTTCTTCGAATGTCATCCAATTTTTCTGCTTGTGATTTTCTAGCCAATAAACCACTCCCTTTATATTCATCAATAAAATCTTTCATGGCATCTAACTCTTGAGAAATCTTCGTTACTTTATCTGCCCATAAATTCGAATTTGTTTCCTCAAAATAATTACCGTGATAAATACGTGCTTCCATCAATAATTGACTAGCAATTTTATTACTTGTTTTTTTACCTCGTAGCTGATTTTCTATTAATTGTTTTATTCTATTCTTTTGCCCGGGATCAAAAAATTTTTCATGATCATTGTCAAAATAATCTGCTATTATTCTATCGATCTCAAGCTGAAAACTTAATACATCTTCTTCATTTAAAGTTTTTTCTTTTGGTATTACTTGTTCTACCATAATAATTATTTCTTATTATTTATTACCTCTTTAATATACTTAATAAATTCATTTTTGTCCATATTTAACTGTTCCTCTTGCCCACGTACACGTATGGTCCACTTATCCCCTGCTAATTCGCGATCACCCACTACTACTATATATGGAACTTTATTTTTAGCTGCTTTTCGTATCTTATTACCAACCGTTTCATCGGCTTCATTTATTTTCACCCTTAAATCGTGTTCGAGAGACAATTCAGTTGCTAACTTTTTTGATCCTTCGATGTGTTTTTCTGAAACTGGTATTAATTGAATTTGCACCGGAGAAAGCCAGGTTGGAAATACTCCTCCATAATGCTCAATTAGAATACCCATAAACCTTTCTGGTGAACCTACTATAGCTCTATGAATCATCACAGGATGTTTTTCCGACCCATCTTTATCCGTATATTTCAATCCAAAATTAACCGGCATATTAAAATCTAATTGAATAGTAGAAATTTGCCATTCACGTTTTAATGCATCAGTTGCAATAATATCCATCTTGGGTCCATAAAAAGCAGCCTCACCATTCTCTGCTATATATTCTATATTATTTTTCTTTAATAAATCTTCTAGTAATTTTTGTGATTTTTCCCATACTTTTTCATCTCCTAAATATTTTTCTTTTTGCTGTGGATCCCACAATGAAAGTCGTATGTAATATTTAAGGCCATAAGTATCAAGTGCTTTTTTGATAACACCTAATACGTTCTCAAATTCTTGTTCTATTTGATCTTCTCGGCAGAAAGAGTGCCCATCATCTTGAGAAAAACATCTTAATCTAGAAAGCCCTGAGAGCTCTCCAGGTTTTTCATCACGAAACAGATTAGCAAAATCAGCATAACGAATTGGTAAATCCCTATAAGAACGAGATTGTGATGCAAATATTTGTGTATGTTGCGGACAATTCATTGGTTTTAGGAAAAATTCGTCATCACTATAGTGAGAATGAACACTCATCATATCATCTTTAAACTTATCATAATGACCAGAAATCTTAAATAATTCCGACCTATTAGCCTGAGGTGTATGTACTTCATCAAAACCAATACTTTTATTTAATTCATTAGAAAAATTAACTATTTCCCGTCTAACGATTGCCCCTCGTGGTGTATATAAAGGCATACCTTGACCAACTAATTCAGAAAATGTGAAAAGATTTAATTCCTTACCCAATTTACGATGATCTCGTTTTTTAGCTTCTTCTAATAAGTGTAAGTACTCTTTCAATTTCTTTTTATTCTCAAAAGCAACTCCATAGATACGAGTGAGCATCTTATTTTTTTCATCTCCTCGCCAATAAGCACCGGCCACCTTGGTTAATTTAAAAGCAGTCGGATCAATTTCAGATGTATTTTTTACATGAGGACCCTTACAAAGATTCTCAAACCAATCGGATTTATAGAAACTAACTTGTTTCTCACCAGCTTCTTTTAATTTAACAATTAACTCTGTTTTATATGGATCATCCTTGTATTCCTCCATTGCTTCAGCAAAGTCCATATCATGCTGAACAAATTCAATTTTTTGTTTGATCATTTCTCTTATTCTATTTTCCAATTTAGAAAATATTTCTTCATTAATACTTTCTGGTAAATCGTAATCCTGATAAAACCCATTATCAATAACTGGTCCTACCCCCAAGCCGGCCTTGGGATATATTTCCATCACAGCCATACTCATCAGATGAGAAAGAGAATGACGTATTTTGTCTAATTGTTCTTTTTCCATATGTTATATATATTATTAATTATTTTTTTAAATAAATAACCCCAATATCTGTAACAGATATTGGGGTCCTTAATATTATTGTTAGGACGGTTCCACCCAAAATTTAACTTTAAATTAATTTGTAATTACTCCAAAAGTGGTACCATACACCTTTTATCTTAAGAGGAATCTCAATCAAGTTCCTCTCTCCCTGTAAGAAAAGTTCATGCTGGGCTGTTTTTTGTACTAATGTAATTATATATATATTAGCCTACAACCAATATACTTGTCAAGCCTTGACTTTATAGTCAATTGAAGAACCGAGAAAAATAAAAACATCTTAGTAATACTAGGATGTTTTTTTATTTTCTATATTTACTATTTTACATTTTTTACAATTACTTTTATTCTATCCGTTACTGATGGAGCTTTTCTCATCCATGATGGAGTAAACTTTACTTCTACTCCCACCACGTGACTTAAGCCCATAATATATTTTTTTATTTCTTCTTTACTTTTTCCGAAAAAATTGGCAGCTGCTAGTTTATTGCCATTAGCATCTAATGTAACAAGTACATCTTGGTATACAGATAAACGAGCCGTGTTATTTATCAAATTATAGCTAGCTAAATTAACTTGTGGTTCTTTTCCAATTGAAAGAAGTTTTTCCACAGTAGTATCAATTTTTTTAGCTAAATCATTATTTACTATCGTTTGTAGTTCGGCTTTATTGTAATACACCATTACCACTGTACTTGTACCACTAATTATGAACCCATCCACTTGTTCTCCCACCTTCTTATCACTTGAAACAGTTCCTGTTTGAACAGATAAAACTTGTTCCATTTTTGTATTTGTATTTTTTGGTAAACTATCCAAGTAAGCCTTTTTTACTTTTAATAAAAAGTTATTCTTTGCTGCTTGCAAATCATCAGAAGTTAACATTCCAACTTTACGAGTTCCCCCTGACATATTTGAAATACTTTTTGCATAAATCAACTTTTGACTTGATTCACTAAGTCCAGGAATTGTGAAATCAGATTTTCCAATATCACCAGTCCCCCCAATCTTATCTGCGTATACTTTAGCCGTTATACTCCCATTGGCTGGTACAGTCACCCCCTCGGTTAATCGAAATAGTACCCCTGCTGGAGTTAATAAACGGGTTGTTTTTACTAAAGGTTGAGAAATGACAGAATCATTATATATTGTTACTACTCCAGTGGCCACCCCTTCTATAGTTTTATTCCCAGTTGGATAATATGTTTCTGACCAAACAAAATCTGTGCTCGTCACAATACCAGTTATAGTATTAATCATGTTTTGATCCTCACTTACATCAATTGATAAATTCACATTCTTATTATCACTTTTAGCCACTACAACTATTGTTGCTTTTTTAGATGTAAAAAATATCACTACACCAAGTAATACGATTGTTAAAATCAAAAAAGTAATTGCAATAGTCTTATAAAATCGTACTGGTTGTTCTGGTTGCATCCTTGTACTTTTTCTATGAGAAATCATAAGTATTTTTTTAAAAACATCTATAAAGTATTATACTACAATTTTACAAAAATTAAAAGGATATTATTCGATAACACGAAATATATCTTCTACTGATGTAATTTTATCTAAAGCTTTTAATAACCCATCTTGAACCATTGTTACCATACCATTTGTTTGAGCTAATTCTTCAATCTTATATTCAGAAACCTGTGCCCCGAGTATTACTTGTTCAATTTCTTTGTTCATGACAAATATTTCATAAATACCTATCCTCCCTTTGTACCCCAATCCACTACAATGTTCGCACCCTTTCCCTTTATAAAATCTCATATTATTAATATCAATCTTTGCTTTTTCCGATTCTGGTAATTTTGCCATTATTTTATTAACTCGCTCACTCATCTCCTGATCTAATACATCCTCTTCTATACATTTAGGACAAATACGACGAACTAAACGCTGCCCAATCACCGAATTAAGGGCTGGTGCTAAAAGAAATGGCTTCACTCCCATGGACATGAAACGAGGAATTGCTCCTGAGGCGCTATTTGTATGGATAGTAGAAAGAATTAAATGCCCTGTCAAAGCTGCTTGAATAGAAATTTCAGCTGTTTCTAAATCTCTAATTTCCCCCACCATACAAATATCCGGATCTTGACGAAGTATACTTTTTAATCCTTTGGCAAATGTATATCCTTTTGAAGAATCAATTTGACTTTGATTAATACCTTCCATCTTAATTTCTACTGGATCTTCCATGGTAATAATTTTTACACCCGGCTTGTTTAAAAGTTTAAGTATGGCATACATAGTTGTAGTCTTACCAGAACCAGTAGGACCAGTAGTAATAATCATTCCATTAGGACGCAATACTTCGTTCTTTAATTGTTCATAAGCACTGCCACGTAATCCGAGATCATCGAATGTTACTTGTTTTCCTCCGCTATATAAAATACGCATTACCACGCTCTCACCATAGATAGTTGGCATAGTAGAAACACGTACGTCTAGACTACCTTCTGATAAACGTAAGGTAACCCGACCATCTTGTGGACGATCATTAATATTAATTTTTAAAGCAGCTAATAATTTAATTCTTGATATAAACTTTTTCCATAATTCCTTTGGTAGTTGAGCAATATCCTGTAATACTCCATCAATACGATAACGAAGGACAATCCCTTTTTCTTCGGCTTCAACATGAACATCAGATGCTTCAACTTTTAAGGCAGCCGCAATCATCAATGTTAATATATCGGTGATAGAAACATTTTCAAAATGTTTTGATAAATTACGAAAATCAGTAATCTGTTCTTGATATTTTTGCAAGGCTTCATCAGTAATAATCAAATCTTTACTAATAGCCTTTATCTTTGGCAATGTTTGATATAGTTCAAATATCTTATCTAAACTATGTTTTGAAATTAAATATATCTTAACATTAGAATGTAAACGTTCTCCAATTTGATGTACTATTTCTTCAATTTCTTTGGTATATTCTAAACAGCCAAAACGTATTTCTTCTTGACTATGATAAAAACAAATTAAGCTATTTTCTCTAGCTTCTTCTTCGGAAATGACTTTTAGTGCTTCACTACTAATAGGAAAAGAGGCAAGATTAATATGTGGTATCCCTACCCTAGTTGCCTTTTTTATTACTTCCTTTTCAGCTTGCTTCAAACCGATTTCCTCTATTTTCTTCTCAAAAGTAGCAGTCTTTTCATCTACTTTTTTTTCTTCAGACTTGTCGTCATCTCTTTTTGGTAATAATTTACTTATTGAAGGAAAATCAGACATATATATTAATTAACGTCTAAATAGTTTACTAACATAATGAACTGTTCTACTAACTATACCTTTTTTGTGCATGTGAATAAATAAATAAGTCCACACACTGGTGTTAAAGGCATTAAATATGGCCACTAAAAATACAACAATCAATAGCCATAAAAACACGGCTACTAAAAATCCAAAAGATGAAAGGGCACTAATACTTAGCAATCCAGCGACAACCCAAATAATCATTGCCGGCACTAACGATAGAACTAATGCTACCGCACCAGCAATAACTAATAGTAAATTTAAAAATATCATTATTAAGCCTACCTCTAATGAAACAAGTATGTGATCAGAAAGCAGGCTCCAGGCTTTACGAACTGCTTCTGTGGCTTTATTATTATCCACTACCACATATGCAATAGCATAAATATATACTATTGAAAAAACTAAATAAAAAAACATTATTATACCTAATGCAAAACCAGATAATATATATATCCAACCCGCCATAGAAGCATCTGTGAACTTTAATAAAGCTACTCCGGACAAAATGAGGAGACAAAATATTATTTTATATCCAATAACAATTTTAAACATTGGCCAAAAATGAATAACTGACTTATGCCAAGCTTTCCCAAAATTTTTGTATCTACTTGACTTATACCAGGCAGCCGCATAAGCAATTAATGCGCCTTGTGATGTTACGGCCAAAAATATCACTACGATGATTATTAATATCAAAAGACCAACCAACCATAATATACCTAAAATATTATACCAATCCATGGTACCAATACTGAAACTATAATTTTGCCAAAAAGTTTCTAAACCGCTACTAACAGTACCTTTATAATATAACATCCATAATCTTCCAAAAAAATCGCCTAATCCTAATTGACCCAAAAAAGCAGCGAGTAAGCCTAACACCCATAAATTTTTATGATGCCAAACCATCTCCCACCCCTTGGAAAGTGCTTGTTGATAAGTTGGTTCCTTCATATTATTTATATTTAATTAACAAATATATTATACCACAAAGATAACAAAAACAAAAAATTACCAGTATCAAAATGGTAATTTTTACTCCCCTATCTCTTGAGTAACTTTTATTATAAATAATACTTATTCAAAATAAATACCAATTCTGGATGAAATTTTTCTCCTTTTTTAATCATCTCTCGTATTTTATTAATAGAAAAAAAATCTATTTTTTCTACTTCTTCTTCATCAACTTGAAATGGTCCATTATATTTAGTGATAAATATATTTAGGAATTTACTAATAACATCAGATTGATAGTAAATTTTATCTAAATGCTCTAAATTACTTCTAATACCTAATTCTTCTTCATATTCTCTTAATGCTGCTTCTTCATATTTTTCTTTGGATCGTACATGACCACCAGCGGATGTACACCAATGTTGTGGACAAAACAATACCTTATTACTCCTTAGTTGTAAAGCCATTTCATTGTTTTCATTAAATATTAGAATATGTACTATCCTATGTCTATGTTTTTTCTGATACACTTCATCTCTGCTAGCCTTGCCAATTATATTATCTTCTTTATCAACTATATCTAAAAATTCCATATTATTTCATACCCTCTGTGCTAGATCGTTTTCCTAAAATTGCTTCAATCTCATCTTGTTCAATGGTTTCTTTTTTAAGTAAAATATCCACCATTTTACCCATCTTTTCTTTATTATCCCCGATAACCTTTTCAGCTATTTTTTTAGATTTCTCAATAATCTCAATAACAGCTTCGTCAATTTCTTCGGCTGTTTTATCACTATAATCCCTATTCTTATGTATATCTCCCCCTAAGAAAACCATGTCTTGATGTTCACCAAAGGTACGAGGACCAAGTTTAGACATACCATAACGCGTTACCATATCTCTAGCTATTTTTGTAGCTTGTTGTAAATCGCTACTAGGGCCAGTAGATAAATCTCCAAATATTAATTTTTCCACTACATACCCACCCAATGTCATTGCTAAATCATCTTTGAATTGAGCAGTGGTTTTATAATGTTTATCTTCGGTCGGCATATTTAAAGTATACCCACCAGCCCGACCACGAGAGATAATGGATACTTTTCTGACTGGATCACAGTTTTCAAGTAAATGACCAACAAGAGCATGGCCAGCCTCATGATAGGCTGTCATTTCCCTTTCTTTATCGGATATTATTCTGTGTTTTCTCTCTGGTCCTAATAAAACTTTTTCAACACTTTCTAACACATCATCCTCTTCTACTTTTTTCTTATTTCTTCTTACAGCTAAAATAGCGGCCTCATTCAAAATATTTTCCAAATCAGCTCCGCTAAAACCCGGCGTTCGCTCAGCTACTTTCTGTAAGGATGTCTTACTGGAAAGAGGTTTGCCTTTGGCATGTATTTCCAGTATTTCTTTTCTATCCTTAATATCTGGTAGATCTAATGTTACACGTCTATCAAAACGACCCGGGCGAAGAAGGGCGGGATCTAACACATCTGGACGATTAGTAGCGGCAATAACAATTACGCCAATATTTGGTTCAAAACCATCCATTTCTACTAATATTTGATTTAAAGTCTGCTCACGTTCATCATGTCCTCCTCCCATACCCGAACCTCTTTTCCTGCCAACTGCATCTATTTCATCAATAAACACAATGGCTGGAGCCGCTTTTTTGGCTTTGGTAAATAAATCACGAACACGAGAAGCTCCTACTCCAACAAACATTTCTACAAATTCTGAACCAGACATGTGAAAAAATTGTACACCGGCTTCACCGGCTACTGCTTTGGCGAGTAATGTTTTACCAGTTCCCGGAGCTCCCATTAATAATACTCCTTTGGGAATTTTAGCTCCCATGGCATCAAACTTTTTTGGATCTTCCAAGAATTCTACTATTTCTTTTAATTCTTCTTTTGCCTCATTAACACCAGCTACATCTTTAAATGTTTTTTGTTTCTTCTTGTTTTTAGGATCTGTTTGACGAGCAGTGCTTTGACCAAAACCCATAGCATTCTTATTCATTCCCTGTACACCACGTGACATAAAATAGAAAAAAGCAATGAATATTATTAATGGTATCAATATTGGCAATAAAGATTTAGCCCAAAAAGTTAGTGAACTATCTTCCTTAATTTCAACATCCAATTTACTTCTGACCTCTTCCCTGACCCCATAATTTTTCATAATATCCCCAAATGATTCAGTGCTTTCTCTTTTTGTCTCTAAAACTTTTTCATTATTATCTTTTAATTCCGCTTTGATAACATTACCCTGTACTGTAACTTTTTTAATTTTTCCATCATTAATCTGCTCAACAAGTTTTCCAATACTAATTTGTTCCTTATTTTTATTTGCATCCATTTTTACCATACTCAAACCACCAGCTATTATTAGCAATACAATGAATACGATAATAAAATTTTTAAGAAAATTTTTCATAATTTTTCTTCTTTTTATTTAATCAATACATTAATCATACCAAAATACAATAAAAAATCAAGCTAGATAAAGGCCCGCATAAGCGAGCCTTTATCTATTTAGTATTTATCTATTATTCCTTCGTCTCTTTCTCGTCAAGATCTTTCTTATCTTCATCGTCAGTTTTATCTTCTTGGGACTCTATTTCTTTTTCTATTTCTTTTTTCTTTTCATCCTCTGGCTCCTCTTTTTTTTCTTCAATTTTATCTTCAGTTTTTTTAATTGTCTTCTTTCCTTTGACACCAGCTATTCTCAAACCCAAGCGATGTTCAGGTGGTTCCAAAGAAACAATCTCAAAATCATATTCTTCATTAACTTTAAAATCATCTTTGATATTAGTAATTGATTTATCTGATAATTCAGAGATGTGTGCTAAACCATGAATCTCAGCGTCAAGAGCTACCATCAATCCAAACGGTTCAGCCTTTAAAACCTTTCCTTTTACGACATCTCCAACTTGATACTTATCTTTCACATTTTTCCATGGATCATCTACTAAACGTTTGATTGATAAATATATTTTTGATTTATCTAATTGAATAATTTGTGCTTTTACCTTATCACCTACTTTTAACACATCACGAGGATGATCAATTCTCTTCCAAGCAATTTCAGAAATATGTACTAAACCTTCTAATCCTTCACCAAACTTAATGAATGCCCCAAATGAAGTTAAAGCACTTACTTCACCTGCTACTTCATCACCAATCTTGAAAGCATCTAAAACAGCCTTTTGAGAATCTTCCCAAACTGCCTTTTCAGAAACAATTAATTTTTCCTCACGTTCATCAGCATCAATTACCTTTACATCAAATTCTTTTCCAACTAACTCCTGTAATTTTTCTAAAATTCTTTGTTTATCTCCACCTGATACTCTTGGATAATTATCTGGTGAAAGTTGTGATACTGGCATAAAACCTGATAGTGCATCAACTTGCATTATTAATCCACCTTTATTAGCAGCCAATACTTTTGCTTTAATAATAGTCTCATCTTTAGAGTATTTTCTCATGTTACCCCAAGCTTTCTTAAAGCCAGCAATTCTGAATGAAAGTTCCATTTCACTATTTTCGTTCTCTGAATCAATCACTGTCGCTTCTACCTTGTCACCAACTTTTAGAGAAGAATACTCACTAGATTCAGCAAATAGTTCCTGTCCACGTACTACACCTACGGTTACACCAGCTATATCTAATCGAACTGAACCCTTATCAAGAGCAATAACTTCACATTCAACTACATCACCTACTTGAGGGATATTAATTTGATATGCTTCTAATAAAGCTTTAAAATTTTGTTTTTGTACACCTTTATCCTCTGATTCTAAGTTTGACATATTAAAAAAAATAGCTTAACCCTCATATATAATATAGAGAGTGCTTTTCTCTAAAGATGGAAAAGCTTAATTAACTAATTTTTAAGTGTTTGAAGTATATATCATTAATCGATTTTTGTCAATACTAGGCTAATGTTAGCCAAAGATTAATATATTATAGAAAAATCTGAGAAATTTCTATCATCAACCTCAATTATATCTATTTTATCTACTCTAGCTAACTTTGACCCCTGACGACACCAATGTAAAAATTCTTTTATTCTTTTCTCATTTCCTTGTACTAGACACAACACAGTACCATCTTCCAAGTTTTTCACCCAACCACAGAGGCCTAATTCATCGGCTTTTCTTTTGGCACCTTCCCGATAAAATACCCCTTGTACTTTACCGTGTATTTTAAAAATATGTGATTTTTTCATATATTTTATTTAAATATGATTATTATAACAGACTTTAACTTTTTTAAATAATCATTAATATATCTAATTTATAACGTATTTTCTACACAATTCTTGCCTTGTAAAATAGTGGGAAGTATGTTAAAATATCTACACTTATTATAATCCACCGAGATAGCTTCTCGAACTTAATTTTTCTCTTAAATTAGCCAAATATGCATATTAGTTGGATGGGTCAAACCTGTGTAAAAATACAAACCAAAAATGATGAACGAGATGCTATGATTATCATCGATCCCTACAAACCAAGCAAGGGTAACTTTCCCCGTAGTTTCACTCCGGATATTGCCTTGTTCTCAGGATCAAGTAAGGGAGGAGTTACTCTTTCTCAAAATCCATTTGTAGTTGAGACAACGGGAGAATTTGAATTAAAAAATATAGTTATCTACTCTATTCCTCATGAAAAAGATAATCATATATTTAAGTTCTCTTCTGAAAACATGGTAGTGGTACACCTAGGAAAATTAAATAAAAAGATTAGTCCAAATGTGATAGAAAAAATCATAGGTCCTGATATATTATTTGTGCCGGTAGGTAATAGTACAAAATATTTAGATATAAAAGAAGTAGTTAATCTTGTAAATGAGCTAGAACCACGTATAATTATTCCTATTGGACATAAATGTGACACTGAACAAGATGTGGAAGCAGTTTCTAAATTTATTACTGAAATTGGTTTAAAATCGGAGAATGAGGATAGTAAAGTCATTATTAAAAAAAGAGATCTTCCTCAAGAAGAAACTCAATTAATTGTGATCAATAAAGAATCATAAGTGTTATGCAAAAAAAAAGGAGTGAAAAAAAACATCAAGCACCAGAATTGAAACTAAAATTACAACCAGAAAACACACAGGCTAGAAAAATGATGTGGGGTGGTGTCGGTATATTTATTCTTGCTATTCTTGTAATATGGGGTTGGTCAATAAAAATAAAGATTGATAATTTAAAATTACAAAAAACGCCTGAAAGTGAATTGATACAAAAAAGTAAACAAGAGTGGAATGCTATATTTGATAAAAATTCATTAGATAATCCTATTGATAGTACCCCTACAACTAGTTCTGTAATGAAGAACGTAGAATTAAATACTAGTACTACTAATACAACAACGAAACCGGATATAATCAAAAATTATTTAGAAAAAATAATGACCACCAGTACAAAAACAAGTTCAACTAATAATTAATATCAATAAAAAAACAACGAATAACATATGGCCAAACAACAAAAATTAGACATAATAAAGGTGGGTCACGTCACAGATGCTACCATTGTGGACGAAATGAAAAAATCATATTTAGAGTACGCCATGAGTGTTATAATTTCTCGCGCTTTACCTGATGTGCGTGATGGACTAAAACCGGTCCATCGCCGTATTCTTTATGCCATGTGGAATATTGGTCTTAAGCATACCGGAAAATTTAGAAAATCGGCTCATGTAGTTGGTGAAGTTATGGCCAAATACCATCCTCACGGTGATGCCGCCATCTATGATTCAATGGTAAGAATGGCTCAAGAATTTTCCATGAGACAACAATTAGTCCATGGCCAAGGAAATTTTGGTTCAATGGATGGTGATAATGCAGCTGCCATGCGTTATACTGAAGCTAAGTTAAGAGCAGCTGCCGAAGAATTGTTAACCGACATTGAAAAACAAACTGTGGATTTTGTTCCTAACTATGATGGCTCAACTAAAGAACCGAGCGTGCTACCAGCCAAAATGCCTAATTTGTTATTAAATGGTACAACTGGTATTGCTGTTGGTATGGCAACTTCCATCCCCCCTCATAATCTGTCTGAACTCTGTGACGGTGTACACATGTTAATTGATAATCCTAAATCAACTATTGAAGAATTAGCCGAGGTTATTCATGGACCGGACTTCCCCACTGGTGGCATCATCTATAACAAAAAAGACATTTTAACTGCTTTTGCAACCGGTCGAGGCGGAGTTGTGATTAGAGCTAAAACAGATATTCAAGAAAATAAGGCAGGTAAATTTAAAATTATTGTTAGTGAAATACCTTACATGGTTAACAAAGCAACTCTGATTGGTAAAATTGCCCAGTTCGTCCAAGACAAAAAAATCGAAGGCATTAGAGATCTTAGAGATGAATCTAATAAAGATGGAGTTAGAGTAGTAATTGAGTTAAAAAAAGATGCTTACCCTAAAAAAATATTAAATAGATTATTCAAACTTACTGATCTTCAAACCACCTTTCATTACAATTTGTTGGCTTTAGTAGATGGTGGTAAACAGCCAAAAGTATTAAATGTCAAAAATGTCTTGGAAGAATTTATTATCCATCGTGAAGAAATTATAACACGTAGAACTCAGTTTGATTTAAATAAAGCAAAAGAAAGAGCTCATATATTGGAAGGATTAAAAAAAGCTATAGATAATATTGATGCTGTTATTAAAATCATTCGTGCTTCCAAAGACAAAGAAGAAGCTAAAACTAATTTAATTAAAAAATTCAAGTTTACTGACAGACAAACTACTGCTATTTTAGAGATGAAATTACAACAATTGGCAAACATGGAAAGAAAAAGAATTGAAGAAGAACTTAAAGAAAAAAAGCTCATAATTAAAGATTTAGAATCAATACTATCTTCAAAGGTAAAAATTAAAAATATAATAAAAAAAGAAACCAAAGAAATTAAAGAAAAATATGGAGAGGATAGACGAACTCAGTTAATAACTAGAGGTATAAAAGATTTTAAAATGGAAGACTTAGTTCCTAATGAACCAACTATTCTCATGGTAACGAATGATGGGTACATAAAAAGATTGCCACCAGACACTTTTAAACAACAATCTCGCGGAGGAAAAGGTGTTATTGGACTTACTACTAAAGAAGAAGACAGTATTGAAATGCTACAGGTAACTAACACCCATGATAATATCCTATTTTTTACTACGAGAGGTAGAGCGTTCCAAATGATCGCTTATGATATCCCTCAGGGAAGTAGAACATCAAAGGGGCAAGCATTGGTAAACTTTTTACAACTAGCACCAAATGAGAAAGTAACAACAATGCTAGCAATGAGTGCTGTATCAAATAGTAAATACTTGGTAATGGTTACTCAGAATGGAGTTATCAAAAAAACACCATTAGAAGATTTTGGCAATGTAAGAAAAAATGGATTAATAGCTGTAAAATTAAAAACTGATGATAATTTAGAGTGGGTTAAACCATCAAACGGAAAAGATGAAATAATGTTAGCTACAAGAAAAGGGCAAGGTATTAGATTTAAAGAAAAAGATATTCGTTCTATGGGTAGAGCTGCTAGTGGAGTAAGGGGTATTAGATTAAAAGGAGATGATCAAGTAATTTGTATGGATGTGATTGATCCGCAAAATAAATCACTTGAACTTTTTACAATATCTGAAAATGGACTAGGAAAAAGAACATCAGTAAAACAATACCGCGTACAAGGACGTGGTGGTAGTGGTATTAAAAGTGCTACTATATCCAAAAAAACCGGTGACCTAGTACACGCTAGGATAGTTGATAAAATAGAAGACAAAGATAAAGATCTAATCATTATGTCCACCAAAGGACAAGTAATAAGAATGCCATACAAATCAGTATCAACTTCTGGTAGAACAACTCAGGGCGTCAAACTAATGAGATTCAAAGCTGTTGGTGATATAGTTTCTAATGTAACAATGTTATAGTAATCCTCGAACTTACACCCGAGATTTAAATAAAGTAAAATAAAAACAGGATATTTAAATATCCTGTTTTTATTTTATTCTCTACTAGGCTTTTGGTACAAAATGTCTCATAATATCATCTACTGTCACTATCCCCAATAATTGTCCTCCGTCATTTAATACCGCTATTGAATACAAATTATATTTTGTGATAAGAGTAGCTACCTTCAAAAGTTCATCATCAACTTTGGCAGTTGGTATTTTCTTCCCTTTTTTCATTATTTGTTCCATCTTGCTATTATTATCAGCCAACATCAATCTTCTAATAGAAACTACTCCTAAAAATTTATCTGTTCTATCGATAATGTATACAAAATATATTGAACTATGCATGTGACTAATGCGTCGAATAGTATCAGTCACTTGTTGAACTGTATCCTCCGCATAAGCTGTTAAATATTCTGTAGTCATTAATCCCCCAGCTTCATCCTCATCATATTCAAGTATTTTTTTAACATGTTGTTTCTTGGTATCAGATGGAAGTTCATCCATGAACTGTTTAGATTCCCTTTCAGGTAAAAGTTGTATTAGATCAGCTAATTCATCGACTGACATTCTTTGCATCACACCCGCTGCTCTTTCTGGACCTAATTTTTCAACTAATATTTTTTGAATTTCCGGTTCAATTTCTTCCAGTACTCTAGCAGCTGTATGTTCGTCCATGCTTTCTAAAAGCATACTGCCCTGATTAAGATTCATTTTCTCAATTAAATTAGCAACATCAGCTGGATGAAGCTTATTAATATCTTTAATTGATGTAGAAAGTTGAAGTTTATTTCCCAATAATCTCACGTCTTCCCAATTTAATAGTTCTTTTTTACCAATTTTAACCGGAAGACCCATACGGCGTAAAAGGCCAGATTGTCCAATGTCAATTGCCACCAAACTCATAACAGATTTAATATATCCTAACTGTAAATCATTTACTCTGACGACTCTTACTCCTTCTAAATCCACTATCTGTCTATCAAATACTGACTTCTTTAAAAGGATAATATCATTTTCTTTTGGTAAATCATGTAAAGCTTCTTCTATCTGCTTATCTATCACAACATATTTTTTTGTAAAAGATTCAATATCATTCATCCTAATAAAATAGTTATTTTTATCTTTTTTAATTTTTATAATTAAACCAGCAACAGCAGGATGATTTTTCCCAGAAACATTTTCAATAACTACATCTAAAATATGACCCACCTTATTATCGGTTTGATCAAATATGGGGGAATTAATAATATTACTCAGATACAACATATATTTTTAAATTAATTTCTTACTATCCAGATAACTTTGTAGAATCACCATAGCGGATTTTTCATCCCGAGAAACACAGCCACCCATGCGATCGGCCTGTTGTGAACTAAACCTTTCATCATAAAATTCAATTTCAACATCTGTTTTTTCTTTTATTTCTTCCGCAAACTTCTCCACCCTACTAATATTATCATTTTTTTTCTTTCCATCCAAGCTAATTGGCAATCCAATTACAATCTTACCTATATTACTTTCCCGAACCACACTAATCAATTCATCCACACTACCAACGTTACTGGCTGGTAAAATGACATCAACATCACTACTCCATTTAGCAAGACCAATACGTTTAGTGCCATAATCAACTGCTAAAATATTCATACTATTTTTCATTAGGCCTTCGAGTAACTACCTTGTTACCATTCTTACAAATAATGACAGTGTGTTCAAAATGAGCACATAAAGAATTATCGGCTGTCTGGATAGCCCATCCATCACGGGCGATTTTAATCTTGTATGTACCTAGTGAAATCATTGGTTCAATGGCAATTACCATACCTTCTTTAAGAATAAAATTAGACATTGATTTATCATGAAAGTTTGGAATACGTGGCTCTTCATGGACTTCATATCCTACACCATGTCCAACTAAATCCCTTATGATCCCATATTTACCTTGTGATCTTACATAATTTTCAATAGCTTTCCCAATATCAGTTACACTATTACCAGCTCTAGCAGCTTTGATGCCAATCTCTAAAGATTTAGAAGTAACATCTAGTAATTTCTTAACCTCTGGAGAGACGTCTCCGATAATTACCGTCAAAGCGGTATCAGTATAATACCCACGATAATTCTTTTTGTATGGATATTCCATACCAATATCAATACTGAAAATATCACCATCTTTTAATTTAACAGATTTTTTAGCAAAAGCATGAACTATCTGTTCATTTATGGAAGCACAGATAGTGGAAGGAAACGGTCGTTCATTAGGATCAGTACGATAACCTTTAAAAGCTGGTCTTCCTCCAGCTTTTAATATCATTTTTTCAGCTTCTACATCAATATCCCAGGTGGTGACACCGGCCACACACATCTTTGATAATTTATGCAAAATCGAACCCAAAATCTTACCGCCTTTTTCAATTTGTTTTAATGCTTCTTTATCTTTAATATACATACTATTTTAATATAGTACTTATCTCTTTTTCAACTTCCTCAATAGTGCCCATACCATTTACTTTTCGTAATATTCCAAATTTTTCGTAATATTTCAAAATTGGCTTTATTGATTTATTACCTTGTAATTCAATTCTTTCACGAATAATATTTTCATCATCATCAGCTCGAACAGATAAACCACCACTACATTTTGGACAGTTCACTAAATTTTTAGTTGACTCAATCCAAGGAATTAATTCGCCACAGTCATTACATATTCTTCTTTTAGTCAAACGATTGAAAGATTCTTCATCGGTTAAAGAAACCTCTATAACCACCATCTCATCAGCTAATCCTTTTTTTAAAAAATATTCTTGATATTTTTTAGCTTGATCAATATTACGAATAGCACCATCCAATACAACGCCCGCGCCTTTATCTAAATACTTATCAATTGCACGAAATGCTAAACGATATATTAACCAATCAGCAACCAACTTACCACTTTTCATGTCTGCCAAAGCTTTTTTTTCTTCCACATCACCATCCTCATCAGCTTCTAAATGGCGTAATAAATCACCAGTAGAAATATGACCATAACCAAAATTAGACACTATTTTTTTAGCTTGAGTTCCTTTTCCTGAACCCGGAGGACCAATAAATATTATGACTTTCTTCATATTTTACCTTAATTAAGCAAAATTAGTATAACATACTCAACAATGATTGACAACACTTAAATTTCACAAAAATTATTATTTAAATATATCCAAAACCACCATTACCATTGACAAAAATGCTAATTTATGATAGATTTATATATCTTGTTCATTCTCAAAAAAGGAGCACATAATGGTAACACCGGGACAAAAACCGGAAGGAAATATCCTTGACCGTCTGTACGACATGGTGGAGGATTTTCTAGTAAATTTCGTGTGGGCACACACTCCTGCGGTATTGAAGGTCGTGCTCACTGGAGCACTGGCATTAGCATGCCTGCTCCACCTATACTATGCGATATTTTACAGTGGGCATTTTGGGCCAGTCTGTACCATTACCCACTGGTTCTCGTTCCTGGTCTTCCTAGTGCTGTGCGGGGCGGCCGCGAAGAAGTCGGGTCACTTCAAATGGCTCAAAGGAAAGATCAGCGATCGAGAATGACCCCCCCACCCAGGCCAAAATCCACCCCATCCGGCCACCGGACTCTCTAGGAGTCCACCATATTCTATATATACCATAATATTTGGCTGTATAGAGTATAACTACTCCTAGAGATGAAAATATTTTGAACACTTTGATAATAATCGGAGTGTTCTTTTATTTTGCCTAAAAATACACAAAAATACCTACCAATTCATGGCTGTAACGGAACTATTGACAGAAATACTGAATTATGATATATTTATATATCCGTTCAACAGTAGTTCAATAACCGACAGGAGAGAGAGAATGAAACACGTTTTGAGAGGAGTTGCAATTTTGTGGATCACGTTGGTGGTGTATATCACCCTAACCATCACCTACGCCAACGTAAATGGGATGAAGACGGCGAACTGGTTCGACCAGTTCGCCAACGGGAGCGGGAAATTCCTGTTCCTGGTCGCGTGGATCATGATGGTCTGGATATTGATCCGGGGGGGGATCAACCGGGAGCGGAAGTGTGTGGAGATAAAAAGACCTGCCGCCGCGCCCCGGCCCGCCGCCGAGAAGGAGGAGGAGGAGGAGCCCGCCGAGAGGAGGCTCCCCCCGCCACCCCCATCCCGTCGGAGGAGAGGGGTGAGGACCACGGAGGATATCCCCTCCCCCCGCTCCTGGGAAATCCCCAGAGGGCAAACTAGGGCCGAGGAGGAGCCCGTCGAGGAGAAGGAGGAACCCGCCAAGAACCCCTTCGGCGAAATCCCCGCCGCCGACCCCGAGGTCTCAGAGAGGCCTCGAGGAGGACACAGCCGGAGGTAAACCTTTCCACTGAACGGTATAGCCTCCCTCGATCTTTCCCACCTTCTTGGCTCTATCCGTTCTCCCAATATTATTTAAAAAATTGAATGATGTTGGGAGAGAGTCAAGAATCTATTTATTAAAAAACACCCTTTTGGGTGTTTTTTGATTATTATTTTTTTGTTTTTTTAAATACTATCGTAAGCATGCATTGTTAGTTGAGCATCAATCTGTTTTGATATTTCAATTGCTACTGCTACCACGATTAAAAGTGAAGTACCACCAAGGGATAGATTTTGTGTTCCTAAAACTCCTTGTAATATTAAAGGAAGAATGGCAATTAATGCTAAAAATGATGCTCCTGTCAAATTAATTCTATTCATTGTTTTGTTTAAATATTTCTCTGTTTCTTTACCCGGTCTAATACCTGGAATAAAGCCACCTTGTCTTTGAAGATTTTCTGATATTTTTTGAGGATGGAATACTACTGCCGTATAGAAATATGTAAAACCAAATACTAATAGGAAATAGAAGGCTCCATAAAATATTTGATTTTGAAAAAGATTAATTGTACCAGTAGCTAAGCTTACTAGCCAAGCACTCTGGGCATTAACAAAAAATTGAGCTATCATTGATGGAAGTAATACTAATGAAATTGCAAAGATAATAGGGATTACACCAGCCATATTCACTCTTAATGGTAAATGTGAACTAGAGCCACCATACGTCTTATTACCCCTTACCTGTTTAGCATAATTAACTGGTATATTCCGCTGTCCTTCGTTTATGAAAACCACACCAACCACTGTTATAATTGCAATAATACCAAAAAGTACGAAGGTATAGAAATCAGCTGAAGTATAATTAATAATGGAATTCCTCACCACGCCTGGTAAAGCGGCAATAATACCTGCAAAGATGAGTAATGAAATGCCATTACCAATTTTCTTTTCTGAGATCATTTCACCTATCCACATTAAAAATATTGTACCCGCACTGATGGTGGTCATTATCAATAGTAACTTCCAAAAAGTAAGATCTGTTAAAATGGGACTAGTACTATTGCTATTCAATAACTTAATCATCCCGTATGATTGCATAAATGCCAATGGTACAGTCAACAATCTGGTATACATGTTGATTTTCTGTTGTCCAGCTTCGCCTTCTTTGGACATCTCTTCTAATTTTGGAATGATCATTGTTAACAACTGGAAAATAATGGAAGATGTGATATATGGCGCGATACCAATCATAACCACAGAAAAGTTTTGCATCGTACCACCACTAAATACATTCAAAAGTCCTAATATTTGATTTCCCCCTAAAAAATTTCTTAAATTTTCTAAATTAACTCCTGGAATTGGTATATGAGCTACAAAACGAAAAATAACCAACATCCCTAATACAAACAGGATGCGATTTCTAATGTTCTTTATTTTCCAAGCACGAAATAATTTATCAAACATAATTTATTTAATTTCTCCACCTGCCTTTTCAATCAGTTCCTTCGCTTTGATAGTGCATTTAATACCTTCAATAATTAATTTTTTCTTCAATTCACCATTTACAATGATTTTGGCAGATAAATCATTTTTACTCAAAATCTTTTTTTCTTTAAGAGTAGTGATTGTTACTGTATCACCATCATTAAATTTATTTTCTAACTCTGTCAAACGAACTTCTGCTGGCTTAATGGCTTTAGATTTAAATCCACGTAATTTTGGAGTAGATTGTAAAACCTGTTTAAATCCTTTTAATTTTAAGCCACTCTTACCACCAGAACGAGAACGTTGCCCTTTCATACCTCGACCAGAAAAACTACCTCTAGAAGAAGCATCTCCGCGCCCAAGTCTACGCTTTGTCTTGCGAGCACCTTTAGCTGGTTTAATTGTATTAGCAGATAAACTCATAATTTTTATTATTATTTTTCTTGACTTGTTTTTATCTCTTCCTTTTTTATATCATCTTTCTTTTCAACTTTTTTAACTTCTGGTATGACTTTTTCCTCTTTTTTAACTTCATGAGTAGCCTCTTCTTTAAAAGATTGAAGGGCTTCAAAAACAGCTTTTACAATACTAATCTTATTTTTTGTTTTTCCTATAACCTTAGCTGATACATTTGGTACACCGGCTAATTCTAACAAAGCACGGACCGGACCACCAGCAATTACTCCACTACCCTTAGGAGCAGGTTTAATAAACACAGTTGCGGCTTTAAATTTTAAAGTAATAGGATGTGGTACGGTATCTTTCACAATTGGAACATTAATCATATGCTTTTTTGCTTGATTTACTGCCTTATCTACTCCAATTTGTACATCTTTTCCTTTGGCTACTCCAAAACCAACTTTACCTTTGTGATTACCTAAAACAACACAGATACGAAAACTTAAACTCTTTCCGCCTTTAGTAACACGAGTAACACGAGCTAAATCCAATATTTGTTGATCAAATTCTGGCTTCTCTTTTCTTCTGTTAAATTTTTTACGATTTGGTTGTGGCATAAAAAGTATTTACAATAATATATTTAAATTTTTAAACCGCCATCACGAGCTCCATCAGCTACTGCTTTTACTCTTCCGTGATATTTATATCCTCCGCGATCAAATACGGCTGTTTCTATTTTATTTTCTTTGGCTATTCTAGCTATTTCTAGTCCAGCCAAATATGCTTTAGCTACCTTACCAACTCTATCTTTTGCATCACCATCTTTAATTTTATTAGTATTAACAGTCACAACTGTTTTTCCAGTTGTATCATCAATTAATTGCAAATTCATATTACGAATACCTCTAAAAACAGACAAACGAGGACGGACACCAGTGCCTTTAATTTTTGCTCTTACACGATTATGTCTAATCTTACGGGATTTATTTTTATTTTTTTTGAAAATTCTTTTCATATTTATATTTTATTATTTGGCTCCTTTGGCAGCTGTCTTACCAGCCTTTCTTCTAATTACTTCATCAATATATTTGATGCCTTTTCCTTTATATGGTTCTGGTTTTCTAATCTTTCTAATATTAGCTGCTACTTCGCCAACTAACTGTTTATCAATACCTTCAACAGTAATTACATTTTTTTCTACTGAAAATGTTATTCCTTCTTTGGCTTTAAATTCAACTGAATGAGAATAGCCAACTTCTAATTCTAAGTCTTTTCCATTCATTTTTACTTTATATCCAACTCCATTGATTTCTAACTGTTTTTTAAAACCTTCGGTAACTCCGGTAATCATATTTCCTAAAATGGAGCTAAAAGTACCCCACAGGGCTACTTGTTCTTTATTGTTTTCATCATTAATATGTACTGAAGCAGATTTTCCCTCAATAGTAATAGTTATACAAGGATGCAATTTTTCTTGCAATTGTCCATTCTTTCCTTTTACAATCAAAACACCATCCTTAACTTCTACGCTAACGCCTTCCGGTATCTCTCTAATTGTTTTTCCTATACGTGACATATTTTTTTATTAGTATACTTCACAAATTATTTCTCCACCCATTTTTTCTTTTTTAGCCTTATTATTAGTCATCAATCCCTTTGGAGTAGACACGATCGATATGCCAAAACCATTCAAAATATCCCTTAATCCATCACTTTTAATATATACACGATGACCTGGCTTGCTAACTCTCTTAATATGCTGAATAGCTGGTTGCTTATTATGATATTTCAAAGTCAAAACTAAAGATGGCTGAATATCTTTTTTCTCTTCAACTTTAGCTAAATAGCCACTTTCTAATAAAATATTAGCAATAGCCAATTTAATTTTAGAAAACGGAACACACACTTCTTTTTTCTTTATCATAGAAGCATTGCGTATTCTTGTTAACATGTCTGCAATGGGATCAGTCATCATATTAATTATTCATTATTTTACTTTTATATTTTTATTAATTAAATATTTACCAACTTGATTTTCTTACTCCCGGAATCTTACCGGCATTTGCCATTTCACGAAAACAAATACGGCATAGACTAAATTTTCTTGAATATCCATGTACACGACCGCATTTAAAACATCTTCTTACTATACGGGTAGAAAATTTTGGTTGTTTATCTATTGATTTTGATATTTTTGCTTTGGTAGCCATAAGCTATTTCTTAAATGGAAAACCTAAATGATTTAATAATATTCTTGCACCATGTGCATCACTAGCAGTCGTACATACAGTAACTTCTAATCCATGAGTCTTATCAATCTCATCTACCTTGATCTCTGGAAAAGCTAAATTTTCTTTAATTCCTAAATTATAGTTACCGCCCTTATCAAAAGCCTTGGGACTAATACCACGAAAATCTTTTATACGAGGAAAAGTAATTGCAAGTAATTTCTCTACAAAATCATACATTTTCTTACCACGCAAGGTAACTACTACGCCGATTTCCATACCTTCTCTTACTTTAAAATTGGAAATAGCTTTTTTAGCCTTAGTACGAACTGGCTTCTGACCGGTGATTTGTCTTAAAGTATTTTCTACATTATCAATATATCCAGATTCCTTAACATGTTTTCCTACTCCAACATTAATCACCACCTTATCAAGTCTAGGAACATTCATAACGGACTTCAAAGAAAGCTCCTCTTTTAACTTTGGTACGATCTTTTCTTTGTATTTTTTATATAAATTATTTTCCATAATTAATCAATTACTTCTTTACATTTTTTGCATACGCGTGATTTTTTACTTCCATCTATTTTTAATCCAATTCTGGTCTTTTTTTCACACTTTGGACAAATTATTAATATATTACTAACATTCATAGGTCCTGAAAGTTCAATAATCTGCCCTTTTTCACCACCTTTGGATGCTTTTACATGTTTCTTTATTTTATTTAAACCTTCTACGACAATCTTTTCTTCTTTTTTAAAAACCTGAATAACCTTACCGGTTTTGCCACGGTCTTTTCCTAAAATTACTTCTACTTTGTCGCCTGTTTTAATCTTCATATATATTTTATTATAGTACTTCTGGGGCTAATGACACAATCTTTTTATACCCTTTAACACGTAATTCTCTAGCTATTGGTCCAAAAATACGTGTCCCTTTTGGTTCTTTTGTTTTACGATCAATAATGACAGCAGCATTTTCTCCAAATCTTAAATAAATGCCATTTCTACGTCTGAACTCTTTTTTTTGTCTAACCATAACGGCATGAACTACTTCACCTTTTTTTACCATTCCACGAGGCGCAGCTTCTTTAACTGAACAAGTAACAACATCTCCGACACGAGCATAACGTTTTTTATAACCACCTAAAACACGGATACACATTAATTTCTTGGCACCACTGTTATCAGCTACTTTTATCATTGATCTGTGTTGTATCATATTATTACTAAAATTATTTAATAATTTCTAACAATCTCCATCTTTTCGTCTTTGATATTGGTCTACACTCAACAAATTTAACTTTATCGCCTACTTTGGCTAATTCCTTCTCATCGTGTACGTGATACTTACTACTAGATTTATATTGCTTTTTATATTTAATATGTAACTTTTTAGTTTCTACTAAAACATTAATGGTTTTATTCATACCAGTAGACACTACCACGCCTGTTAAGACTCTTTTATTAATTACTTTTTTTTCTTTGTTATCCATATTTATTTATTATTTTTTTCTTGTGTTCTCTGTTGCAATAATATCTTTAACTTAGCAATTGTTTTTTTTGCTTCTTTTAATTTGTTAACTTGTTTCAATTGATGACCAGCGGCTTGAAAGCGCAAACTGAACAACTCTGAACGCTTTTGAATTAGTAGTTCTTTTAACTCATCTGTATTTTTATTTACTAAATCTACCCATTTCATATTTACAAAATTAATTCTTTTTTACAAACTTAGTTTTAACTGGTAATTTATATCCAGCTAATTTTATTGCCTCGCGTGCTTTTTCTTCAGTTAAACCATCCATTTCAAATAGTACAGTACCTGGCTTAATAACAGTTACATAATGATCAGGGGCTCCCTTTCCTCCCCCCATTGGGATTTCATTTCCTTTCTTAGTTACCGGTTTATCAGGAAAAACTCTAATCCAAATTTTACCTACTTTTCTCACATATCTAGTCAAAACTCGTCTGGTAGCTTCAATTTGTCTACTAGTTATCCAAGCATGGCCTAATGATTTTAATCCATAAGAACCAAAATCAACTGAGTTAGCTCGTGTCGCTACACCCTTGTTTCTTTTTCTTCCTTTATGCCATTTTCTATGTAATACTTTTTTAGGTAATAACATACTGATTATTTCTTCTTTTTATTACTATTTTCTTCTTTGGCTTTAACAAACTTATCACGTCTTCCAAATGCCTCGCCTTTATATATCCATACTTTTACACCAATCTTTCCATATATAGTATTGGCTTCTATAAAAGCATAATCAACCTCACTACGCAAAGTGATTAATGACATTTTACCAGCACTTAATTTTTCTGTTCTAGCAATTTCAACTCCATTCAAACGACCAGCTAAACAAATTTTAATCCCTTTAGCGCCAGCATTCATCACTTTCTCAATAGATTGCTTCATTACTCTTCTGAAAGGCATACGTCGTTCAATCTCACTAGCCACGCTTTGTGCTACTATTGGAGCAGACAAGGCACTCTGACGTACTTCCTGTACATTGATATCAACTTTTAATTTAAATTGTAAAATTTGTCTTTCTATATATTTCCTTACCTCTTCCAATCCTTTACCACCACGACCAATAATTACGCCTGGTTTACCAGCAAGAATAATGATCTTTACTTCTTTAGCATTACACTCAATACCAATAGCATCAATCAAAGCCTCTTTTAATTTAACTAAAAGATATTCTCTGATTTTAGTATCTCGTTCTAACATAACTGACATTTGCCCTTTTTTTGCAAACCATTTTGAATCCCAACCATACATGTGAGGAATACGATAAATTTTTGGATGTACTTTGTGTCCCATATTATATATTATTATTTATCATCCTTTTTTATTTCTGACTCATCTTTTTGTACCACCTCTTTTTTGTCTTTTTTCTTCTCCACAATCTTTTTATTCTTCTCTGCATTCTTTTCTATTTTTTTTATTTCCTTAGCTTCTTTAATCTCTTGGGTTTCTTCTGGTTTTTTTTCTTCCTTTTTTTCAATTTCTTGTTTTGTAGTTATTACAATCATGATATGAGATGTTCTTTTTCTAATAGTTGTAGCACGTCCACGAGCTCTTGGTGTCCAACGTTTTAGAGTGGGACCATCATCTACCATAACTTGACCAATAATGAGACCATCCTCTTCTAAATTAAAATTATTCTTAGCATTAGCAATAGCAGATTCAATCAATTTGCGCATTGGTGTAGCGGCCTTTTTATTTGTTACTGATAAAATTTCTACTGCTTTTTTTGCATTTTTACCACGTACCAAATCAGCCACTAAACGTACTTTTCTTGGTGATTGTCTCAAAAATTTTAATTTTGCTTTAACTTCAGTCATAATTCATTATTACTTTTTGTCTTTATCTTTGGCCATCTTACCACCATGACCAATAAACTTTTTGGTTTGTGAAAATTCACCCAACTTGTGTCCCACCATGTTTTCTTCTACAAATACGGATGGGAAATCCTTTCCATTGTGTACTAAAAATGTCATCCCTATCATTTCTGGAGTAATAGTAGATGCACGTGCCCATGTTTTAATAGGTTTACTGATAGTATTGTCTTTCATCTTAACAACCTTTTTCATCAGTTTATCATCTACGTATGGTCCTTTTTTTAAACTTCTACTCATATTATTTTATTATTTTCTTCTTTTTGATTTACGTCTAGACTTAACTACAAACTTATCACTCCATTTACCTTTTTTTCTAGTTCTTACACCCATAGCAGTTTTACCATAAATAGTTTGTGGTCCTCTTTTCTGGCCAATAGGACTATGTCCTTCACCACCACCATGAGCATGGTCTACGGGATTCATATTCTTACCTTTTACGGTTGGTTTAATACCACGCAATCTCATTCTACCAGCTTTACCCCATCTAATTAAACGATAGTCTTCATTCCCAACCTGTCCTACAGTAGCCATAGATTTTTTGGAAATCTTTCTAACCTCACCACTTGGTAATTTAACAATAGCATATCCTTCTTCGATAGTCATTAGTTGAGCAGTATTTCCAGCTCCACGTACAATCTGACCACCTTTACCGGGTGTAAGCTCAATATTGTATATAGACAAACCGGATGGAATAAATTCCATGGGCATTCTACAGCCAATTTTTGGTTCAATCTGTTTATCGGAAGACATCACTTTATCGCCTACTTTCAAATCTTTCGGGCAAAGAATGTATGTTTTTTGATCATCTGTGTATTGCACCAAGGCTATTCTGGGACCACGATTTGGATCGTACTCAATAGCAATAACTTCACCTTCAACATTATGATTTATTCTTTTAAAATCCACTAGACGATAATTTCTCTTTGCACCACCACCTTTATGTCTAACAGTAATTTTCCCTTGATTATTACGTCCACTTTTTTTCTTTAACGGTGCAGTAAGGGATTTCTCCGGTTTATTTTTTGTTACATCATCAAAAGTCTGCACACTTGAGTGGCGTCTTCCTGGTGTCGTTGGTTTGTATTTTTTAATTGGCATATTTATTAAACACCTTTATGTATATCAATGCTTTTACCTTTTGGTAACGTAACAATTGCTTTTTTATAATCTTGTCTTTTTCCTAAAAATCTTTTAAATCTTACTTTTTTTCCTTGAAAATTTGCAGTAGCCACCCTTCTTGGCATAATTCCATAAATATCAAATATGGCTTTTTTAATTTGGTCTTTATTACATTTACGATCCACAACAAAACTATATTGATTGATACTTTCGGCATTAGCGCTCTTTTCAGTTTCTAATGGCTGAAGTAAAATGTCGATAGCCATGCTATCAATAGATAATTTTTTACCAATTCTTTTGGTAGCAGTCTTTTTAGTATCTTTTTCTTTATTAACTTTAACATTATCTGATTTTTTATCAGTTTTACTTTCTTTTTTAGAAACAGCAGAATCCTTTTCTAAATCTTTTTTCTTTTTTAATAATTTGTTTAATAATCCCATATACTATTTTGTTAAAATCTCCTCTATCTTATTTACTGCTTCTTTGCTAATTATTAATCCTTGTTTATTTATAATATCTTTAACAGTTAAATCTGTAGCAACTACAGTATCTACATTGTGTAAATTTTTTGTCATACCTAATACCTTCTCATCTTTCTGAGCTGTAACTACTAAATATGTTTTTTTCTTCTTTGGTAACAGTTTAAGAAACTTATCAAATAATTTTGTTTTCAATTCTGTAAAATTAAAATCTTCTACCACGGTCATTCCATCATTAACTCTATCACTTAGGCACATTTTTAGTGCTAAACGACGTACCTTTTTGTTTATTTTCTTACTATAATTTCTAGCTGACAACGGCCCAAAAGTAACTCCGCCACCTTTCCATAAAGGAGAACGAATAGAACCATGTCTAGCACGACCAGTACCTTTTTGAGCCCATGGCTTTTTACCACCACCTCTTACTTCACTCTTGTCTTTAGTATCAGCCCATGGCTGTCTAGTATTAGAGGTTTGTAAAACAAAAACTTCATGCACCACTTCTGGTTTGATCTTAACAGCAAAAATATCGTCGTTCAATTCTAAACTTCCCTGCTCTTTACCTTCTAAATTGTATAGTCTGGTTTGCATAAAAAATTTATTCTGGTTTCACTTCTTCTTTTTCTTCAGATTTGACCTCTTCCTTAATTTCCTCTTTAACCTCAACTTCTTCGACCGGCTTTTCAATTACTTTTTCTTCAACCACAATTTTCTCTTCTTCTTTGGTTTCTTCCTTAGCTTCTTCAGTTGTAGTTTGTTTAATTTGTAAATCACCTTCTGTCTTAATCACAATCAGACCGTTTCTAGCTCCAGGAACAGCCCCTTTGATGAATAACTCATTTAGTTCAGGATTAATTTGGACAATTTCTAAATTCTTTACTGTAATTTGATCACCACCCATACGTCCACCCATTTTTGTTCCTTTAAAAACCTTTTGTGGTCCAGTGGCACCAATGGAACCTGGCATTCTTAATTGATCTTTATGACCATGGCTGGCAGGACCACCTTTAAAGTTATAACGTTTTACCACACCTTGGAATCCTTTACCTTTTGAAATACCTGTTACCGAGGCTAATTCTCCAGTAACAAACATCTCAACAGTTAAATTATCTCCTCTCTTTATACTATCAGCAATTTTTTGATCCACATTAAATTCACGTAAATTTCTTACCTTATTCAAATCTTTTAAATGACCAATCTCTGACTTTGTCATATTTTTCTCTCTCATTTCCCCAAAACCAATTTGTACAAAAAAATCTTTGCCTCTTGAGCTAATTTGGGTTATTTGACATGGACCGGCTTGTACTCTAGTAACTGGTACTACTTCACCATCTTCTCTAAAAACCTGAGTCATGTTTAATTTTTTTCCTAAGATAAATTTCATAATATCTTTAGTAACTAGGGTTATACGTATGTGGGTAATATAAAAGCTAGAAACAAGATTCTTTATATATGATAAAAAAGATTGTTTCTAGCCCTTTTCAAATTTGAAATGGGTTTAAATTTAATATATTTTTCTTTGATTTCCTCCGTTTGCTGTGAAGCTACTAAATGTTTTCTAATTGTGCTATTAGCACCACTAGATCTTATTTATTTGCTAAACAGAAAACTTGTTTAAACTGATCTGATTTTAAACTATTTTTGAATAATTGTCAAGTGTTTTTAATGAAACTCTTAATTGACTAAAATTAGCCCTACATTTTGATCTCAATATCCACTCCGGCTGGAATTTGTAGAGACATTAATGCATCTACGCATTTTGGAGTTGGATTCAGTACATCAATCAATCTTTTATGAGTACGCATCTCAAATTGTTCGCGAGATGTTTTATGTACAAAAGTAGATCGATTCACAGTAAATTTTGTCTTCTCAGTTGGAAGAGGTACTGGACCTATTACTGTAGCATTATTGCGTTCAGCTGTATCAATAATATTTTTGGCAGCTTGATCAATAATTTTGTTATCATAGGCACGAATCTTAATGCGGATTCGATTGACAACTTCGTCACTCTTTTTGGTTGTACTAGCAGTTGCTGTAGACATGTTTGTGTATATCGTTAGATATATTTAATTAATAAAATGCTTACAAACATTCAAGACACCCCTTTTAAAAGGGGTGTCTTGTGTTTGTTTTACTTGATAATTTTTGTTACTACACCAGCTCCAACAGTTCTTCCACCTTCACGAATAGCAAAATTCATATTATCTTCAATAGCTACTGGAGCAATTAATTTAACAGTTAAATTAATTGTATCACCAGGCATCACCATTTCTGTTCCTTCTGGCAAACTTACCTCACCGGTTACATCAGTTGTACGGATGTAAAATTGAGGCTTATATCCTTTGAAAAATGGTTTATGACGTCCGCCTTCTTCTTTGGTTAAGATGTATACCTTAGCTTCATACTCAGTATGAGGAGTAATTGAACCAGATGCAGCTAAAACCACACCTCTTTCAATTTCTTCTTTTTTAATACCACGAAGTAATATACCAGCATTATCACCAGCTTGGCCTTCTTTCAACTGTTTGTTAAACATTTCAATACCAGTTACTACAGTTTTAGCATTTTCTTTACCTAAACCCACCATTTCAACCTCATCATTCAATTTAATTTGGCCACGTTCAATACGACCAGTTACTACAGTTCCACGACCTTCAATACTAAATACATCTTCAATAGGCATTAAAAATGGTTTGTCAATATCGCGTTGGGGTTGAGGAATAAATTCATCTAAAGCTTTCATCAACTCATGAATAGGCTTGGCAGCTTCTTCATCAGTTGGATTTTCCAAAGCTTTTAGAGCAGATCCACGAATAATAGGGGTTTTATCTCCAGGAAATTCATATTTATTTAGTAGATCTCTAATTTCTTCTTCTACTAAATCGATTAATTCTGGGTCTGAAACCTGGTCAACTTTGTTTAAAAATACCACAATGTGAGGTACACCAACTTGACGAGCAAGTAGAATGTGTTCACGAGTCTGAGGCATTGGACCATCAGCTGCAGAAACAACTAAAATAGCACCATCCATTTGAGCAGCACCTGTGATCATGTTTTTTACATAATCAGCATGTCCTGGACAATCTACGTGAGCGTAGTGTCTAGCTTCTGATTCATATTCTACATGAGCTGTAGAAATAGTAATACCGCGCTCTTTTTCCTCTGGAGCACCATCAATATCAGCAACACTTTTGTCTTGAGCAACTCCACCAGAGGTGCCTAAAACTTTTAAGATAGCAGCGGTTAAAGTGGTTTTGCCATGATCAACGTGACCGATGGTACCAACATTTACGTGAGGCTTGTTTCTTACAAACTCAGCCATATTAATTAAACCTTACACGGCTCTGCATCGAGTGGTCGATGTCAGATTTTTTATCCAGCCGATTTTATTTTAAAATTAGTAAAATTCTAGCTAAATACTAGATTTTTTTAACTGATACATTATATCAGATATACAAAAAAATGCAAGAGCGTCAATGTGGACGAAAATTATTCAATCGGTTCCACAAAAAATTTATCCTCTTCGCCATCATCTACTAGATCATCTAACTCCTCTTCAAAAATAGAATTATCTTTCATATTTAAGCTAACATTAGCTATATCTGGTGCTTTATCATCTTCAATATTCAATTCTTCGATAGGATCCATATTAACAACTGGAAGAGGCTCATTATCCACTTTTTCAAAATATAATGGCTCATCAATTGCATCAACCTCATCTTCTTCATCTTCTTCATCTTCTTCATCTTCTTCGCCAGTCACTACAAAACCATTGCGCTCCAATTCATCAAAAGGTATTTCCTCTATATCTGCCTTATTATCAACATCTAATTCATTTAATTCTTCTGTTAAATTCAAATTATCATCATTTTTTTCCCAATACTCTTCCAAAAAATCCTCTTCAGTCTCTAATTTATCTGTCTGATTAATATTTTTAAAATCAATATCATCATCTTCGGTCTCAATTTCTTGGTTCTGTCTACGCCACAAAGCAATATCACGATCAATTTTATTCATCATTTCATCCTCGCTTAATCCTTTGACAGATTTTGTATGATCTAAAAATCTTTCATAATTTGCTGAATCCATAACAACAAACAACTCATCGGAATTGCTATCGGCAATTATACCTCTATCCCCTGTTTTACGGATAAGAGATAATAATTTATTGATTTGATTTTGATTCATATTTTAGTAAATACATTTAACAAATGATCTTTTTTTCTATTGTCATTCTATCATCTTTGGTGAGATTGTCAACTATACATATTTAAAAAAGCATTGACTTTAATAAAAACATGTTCTAAAATATGCAACATGATTTTCACTAATTAATATCTAATATAAAACTATGAACTACTTTAGTTCATTGCCAAATAAAGCAAAGGATTGTTTTGGCAATTGGAGCGGTAAAAGATTATTGGTCTTCCTATTATTAATGGGTGTGGCTATCGCCCCTCGCGTACTGGCTAGTAGTGGCGCCGACACATCACACGAAGCTGGACATGGTTCAGAAGCAGCAATTACTTTCTTATGGATCGCTGTTATTTTAATTTTTGCTAAACTTTCTAGTTTGATAGAAAAAATTGGCCAACCTTCTGTGTTAGGTGAATTAATTATTGGTGTGGTTTTGGGAAACTTAGCTTTATTAGGTATTCACTGGTTTGATCCAATTAAAACAAATAGTATTATTGCTTTTCTATCTGAATTGGGTGTTGTAATATTATTATTCCAAATTGGATTAGAATCAAATATTCGTGAAATGAAAAAGACTGGAGTGAAGGCAACTTTGGTGGCAATAGTTGGAGTAATTGTTCCATTTATATTAGGTACATATGTAGTGGGACCATGGCTACTTCCTGGTTTAACATCTACTGCTTACCTATTTTTAGGAGCAACCCTAACAGCCACTTCAGTTGGTATTACTGCTCGTGTATTTAAAGATCTGGGGAAGTTAAAAACAAAAGAAGCTCAAGTAGTATTAGGAGCGGCTGTTATTGATGATGTGCTCGGCCTTATACTATTAGCGGTTGTATCTGCTTTAGCTATTACTGGTACAGTAAGTATTGGTGCTATTAGTTGGATTACTGGAAAAGCTATTCTCTTTCTAATAGGATCAATTATAATTGGCCAATTATTAGCTCCTGTGATAAGTAAATTCTTTGCTAAAATTCACACGGGTGTGGCCATGAAATTTACCATTGCTATTTGCTTTGGCTTAATATTTGCTTACCTAGCACAAGTAATCGGACTAGCTCCAATAGTTGGTGCTTTTGCTGCCGGCCTTGTTCTTGATGCAGTACATTTCCGTTACTTCAAAGATCCAAAAGTTGTTCGGGATGTTAAACAAGTTGTATCTGAAATTGAATGTGAACACAATATAAAAGAAAAAATTGAACAAGCAGTTGAACCACATTCTCATCGCCACATTGAAGATTTAATTGAACCACTTGGAAATTTTTTAATCCCTATTTTCTTTGTTATGACCGGTATGGCAGTAAAGATCGAAACCATGTTTAATCTGCCAGTATTAGGAATAGCATTAGCTATCACAATAGTTGCCTTTATTGGTAAAATTATTGCTGGCTATGCTGCAGGCAAGGGGGTAAATAAAGCGATAATTGGTTTTGGTATGGTACCTCGCGGAGAAGTTGGTTTAATATTCGCGGTTATTGGTAAAAGCTTGGGTGTCGTTAATGATACTGTTTTCTCTATCATAGTAATAATGGTAATTCTAACCACTCTCCTTACTCCTCCAATCCTAACTTACTTGCTTAAAAAACAAGATAAAAAGTAGTAGCTTAAAAATCCATAACAACAATAAAAAACCAACGTTTATCAATCGTTGGTTTTTTAATATTTTCTGTAATATTTGTTATCTCTCGTTATTTCTTTCCTTCAATAATTTCTTTAGCAGCATTGGCTGGGACTTCAGCATAGTGTCCAAATTCCATGCTATAATTAGCTCTACCTTGTGAAAGAGATCGAAGAGTAGTTGCATAACCAAACATAGTAGAAAGTGGTATTAAAGCTTTAACAACTTTAATATTGCCACGATCTCCCATTTCTTGAATTTGTGCTCGACGTGAATTCATATCACCAATTATATCACCCATATATTCTTCTGGCATTGTGGCCTCTACTTTCATAATCGGTTCTAAAATAACTGGGTTTGCTTTATTGCAAGCAGCTTGGAAAGCCATGGAACCAGCCATTTTAAAAGCAGCTTCTGAACTATCTACCTCATGATAAGAACCATCATAACAAGTGACTTTTATATCTACTACTGGATAACCAGCCTGAATACCACGATCGACTGCTTCTTTTATTCCTTTCTGTATTGCTGGTAAATATTCTTTTGGAATAACGCCACCTTTTATCTCATCAACAAATTCAAAACCTTTTCCCACTTCCTGTGGTTCAACTCTCAACCAACAATGGCCATACTGACCACGACCACCGGATTGCTTAACAAATTTACCCTCTGCTTCTGCACTTTTTTTAATAGCTTCTTTATAGGCCACTTGTGGCTTACCTACTGTGGCACCTACATTGAACTCTCTTTTCATACGATCTACCAAGATATCCAAATGAAGTTCGCCCATACCAGCAATAATTGTCTGCAGTGTTTCCTCATCGGTGTATACTTTAAAGGTAGGATCTTCTTCCATTAACTTCTGTAAAGCAAGACCGAGTTTTTCTTGATCAGCTTTTGTGTTAGGCTCAATAGCAACATTAATAACTGGCTCTGGAAAAGTCATTTTTTCCAAAATAATTGGTTTGTTTTCATCACAAAGAGTATCTCCTGTACTGGTAGCTTTCAAACCAATAGCAGCAGCGATATCTCCTGAATAAACTTCAGTTACATCTTCACGAGAATTAGAATGCATTCTAACAATTCTTCCTAGTCTTTCTCTTTTTCCACTAATTGGGTTCAATAAATAACTACCAGCAGTTGCTTGACCAGAATATACACGGAAGAAAATTAATTTACCCACAAAAGGATCAGTAGCTACCTTAAATGCTAAAGCACTAAAAGGAGCTTCGTCTGTTAATTCTCTTGTTATTTCTTCCTCTGTGTCTGGATCAATTCCTTTTACAGCTTCTAAATCAATAGGGGCTGGTAAGTAATAGTTTACAGCATCAAGCATGGGTTGCACGCCGATATTGGCTAAAGCAGAACCACAAAGTACTGGATATAGTTCACCTTTGATTGTCATGGTACGCATGGCACTACGAATCTCTCCTATATCCAAAGTACCAGTCTCCAAATATTTATTCATGAATTCCTCCGTAGCTTCAGCTACTTTTTCAACTAATTCATTACGATATTTTTCCACTTTTTCTTTCATATCTTCTGGAATATCAATTTCTTCAATCTGTTCACCATGTTGACCTTCAAATTTATATGCTTTTTGTTCTACTATATCAATAATCCCACTAAATTCTCCCTCTGCCCCAATTGGCAATTGAGCTGGAAAAGCATTTTTTGATAGACGTTGTTTAATAGAATCAAGACTCATATAGAAATCTGCACCCATTTTATCCATTTTGTTGACAAAGGCAAAACGAGGTACGCTATATTTTTCTGCTTGATGCCATACTGTTTCTGATTGAGGTTCTACACCTTGTGAACCATCGAACACAGCTACTGCGCCATCTAAGACACGTAAAGAACGCTCTACTTCAACAGTAAAGTCTACATGTCCCGGAGTATCAATAATATTTATACGATGATCTTTCCAAAAACAAGTAGTGGCGGCTGAAGTAATAGTAATACCGCGTTCTTGTTCTTGTTCCATCCAATCCATTTCAGCTGCTCCATCATGTACTTCGCCAATTTTATGTTTACGACCAGTGTAAAATAACACACGTTCAGTCGTAGTCGTTTTACCAGCATCAATGTGAGCCATGATACCAATATTACGAGTTTTTTCTAAAGAATATTCTCTAGGCATATTAATTACTTAAATAATAATTTGTTATTTCTTTCTAAATCTGGCAAAATGAGCAAATGCTTTGTTGGCTTCAGCCATACGATGTACATCATCTCTTTTCCTGATAGCATCTCCTAAATTCTGAGAACTCTCCATTAGAATATCAGCTAATTTTTCATACATAGACTTTCCTTTTTTTTGCAAAGCGGCTCCTACAATCCATCTAAAAGCTAGAGCTCTTTGACGTTTGAAAGTTACAGGGATAGGAACTTGATAATTTGCTCCGCCCACACGACGAGAACGTACTTCAACTTGTGGAGAAACGTTCTTCAAAGCTTCTTCAAATACATCCAAAGGTTCTTTTTTGCTATCAGTTTTAATTTTATCGAATGCTTTATACACAATATTTTGTGCAGTTGTTTTTTTACCACCCTTCATAATGAAGTTGATAAACTTAGCTAAGGTTTCATCTCCAAATTTTGGATCTGGTTTGATGACACGAGTTAAGTCTTTTCTTTTTTTACCTCTCATATATTATTTTTTAGCTTCTTTAGGTTTTTTAGCTCCGTAAAGGCTTCGCCCTTTTTTTCGACCTTCTACTCCTTGAGTATCGTAAACACCACGTACTACATGATAACGAACACCGGGAAGATCTTTTACTCTTCCTCCGCGGATCATTACGATTGAATGTTCTTGTAAATTATGTCCTTCTCCTGGAATATATGCAATAACTTCCATTCCATTAGACAATCTAACTTTAGCTACCTTACGCATAGCTGAGTTAGGTTTTCTTGGGGTTGATGTGTAAACTTTTGTACAAACACCACGTTTAAAAGTAGCACCTTTTTTTAAGATGGTTTTTTTGCGATGTAATGTATCTAGAGTAAACTGTAGGGCAGGCACCTTACTTTTTCTAGTCTTTCTAGCGCGCCCTTTGCGTACTAATTGATTCATTGTAGGCATAATCAATATTTGTAATTTATATAAATAAAAAAACTGACCTTTTTACAATCAGCCACGATCTTTGAAGGTTAAGCGTTCTGACAACAGTATATATTAATCGTATACATATGTCAAGTGTAATTATTCGATGAATATATACTAAACATCAATCAAAAAATTACCAGGACTTATTTTCGGTCTATTATCATATTCATCTACATAATGCACATCTTCAATATCATCATCTAAAACCACACTAACACTGTTTAATATAGATCTATCGTCTAAAAAAACAGTTGAAATCTCATCAAGAAAAAGACTTGGTCCACCATTACTACTCCAATTGTTACTCTCCATAGGATAAAGCAGATAAAGATATCGTTTTGCCCTAGTAATAGCTACATAGAAAAGTCTTCTTTCTTCCTCAATGCCTTCTCGCTCCTGCCAGACCCTATCGGATGGAAATGCGCCTGATGCTAGATTTATGATAAAAACAGTATCCCATTCCAAACCCTTGGCCTGATGGATAGTCGAGAGAATAATCTTATCTCTATTATCTTGATTATTGTATGCCTGTAAATTAGCATTAAAATTTTCTTGCAAAGATGCCTCTGCTAAAAAATCATCTAATGCCTCTGTGTTTTCGGCAAATACAGACAATTGTTCGATATCTTCTAGTCTGTCTTTAAAATCAGTATACTCAGCAGCCAAATAGTCCTGATAGCTACTTTCTCGAATTAACATTACTAATGCGGCTACATCCTTTTTATCAACTTTAATCAATCTATTCCAAATCTGTAAAAAATTATTCCACCCCTGTTTGGCTTTGCCAGATAATCCACCAACAATATCCTGGATACCATCAATATTGTTAACTTGTTTGATATGATAAATAATTTTTTGAGCGGTAGTTGGACCAATCCCCTCTTCATGCAACAATATTCTCAGCCAAGCAGTATGATCACTTATATTATTGAACACTCGTAAATATGCTAATGTATCTTTAATATGTGCTCTATCAAAAAAACGAAGTCCTCCTCTATAGTCATACGCTATATTATTTTTCACCAGTTCCATTTCTAACATCTGGGAATGAAAAGCAGCTCGAAATAGGACAGCTATTTCTTTTTTGGCTACTCCTTTGTCAATTTTATGTTTGATTTTTTTTATAATGTACCTGGCCTCCTCTTTTTGATCCATTTGAGGATACAAAACAGGCTTGATACCACTTTGAATAATAGTACTCAGTTCTTTTTTATACTGCTTTATATTATTAGATATAACATCATTGGCCACACTTAATATTTCTTGACTTGATCGATAATTAGTTTCTAATTTATACACTTTCGTTTGTGGATATTTTTTTTCAAAATCTAATATATTTTTAATATCTGCCGCTCGAAAAGAATAAATACTTTGAGCATCATCTCCTACTACTAATATATTATTATGTGTCAAAGAAAGCTTACGAATAATAGATGCTTGTATCTTGTTTGTATCTTGGTATTCATCAACTAAAATATATTTAAATTGATTAGAAAATTTCTCTAAGATTTCTGGCCTATTTAGTAATAAAAGAAAATTAACTAATAAATCATCAAAATCCATTGAATTAGATCCTTTTTTTTGTTTGATATATTCATTCGCAATAGATGTAATATTGGGAGCAAACTCCAAAAAATGTGAGTGTTTTAAATTTAATACATCCTCTAAACTTGTTTCTGAATTCCGAGCATAACTAATGATACTCTGTATCACTTTAGCAGAGGGAAACTTCTTATCTGTATCGGGCTTAAACTGCTTGATGCCTAATTTGATTAGTGACAGACTATCATCACTATCTAGAATAGTAAAACTATTATCATAATTAAGAACCGGAGCATAATGACGCAATATCTTATTAGCAATGCTATGAAACGTTCCAGCATATGGTAATTTTGTTTTCATGCCAGTCAACTTTTGTATTCTCTCTATCATTTCATTCGCCGCCTTGTTGGTAAAAGTCAAAAGTAAAATATCACTAACATCAACTCCTTGTTCTAATAAATATGCTACCCGGTATGTGATAGTTCTAGTCTTACCACTGCCAGCTCCGGCCAAAACTAAACAAGGCCCATTGCCATTTTTAACAACTTCCAACTGTTGCTCATTTAATTCTTTATTGTAATCAATCATGCTAAGCTATTTCCTAACCAACTGACCTCGATAATTAAATTCCCAACCACCACCTTTTTTATCATTTTCTCCACCACCTTTTCTGTCTTTATTATTGCCCCCGGCTACATTTATCATTGCCTCTTGATAAGCACTTGATACGACCGTTTTCTTTATCCTTTCTTTTCTTGTATCTCTACCGGCTAGAGTTAAATAATATTCTCCACTATTCTCGTCAAACTTAACCCATTCATTATTTATGACGATTTGACCTTCTCCATTCTCATTATCTCCTAATCTACCCCAAGGACTAAGCTGATTCGGTGCCCAATGAGGAACATCTTCTTTCCTAGTTTCTGGTAAACCCAACCCACTTTCCATAGAACCATCTTTCATATGTATATGTATTAGTATTATATATTAACTTAAAACCATAATACCATACCTTGAAAAGTTTCTCAAAATGCGCTAGTATTATCCTATTATGAATTTTTTTGAAAAAGAACATAAAGACAAAAATACTAATGCCAGAACTGGTATCATTCATACCGACCATGGAGATATTAAAACACCAACCTTTATGCCAGTTGGTACTCAAGCATCGGTAAAATCATTAGATCAACAAGATCTTATTGCTTTGGATGCACAAATTATTTTAGGAAACACCTATCATCTTCATCTACGACCTGGTGAAGATCTGATCAATAGGCTGGGGGGTCTTCATAAATTTATGAATTGGAATAAGCCAATATTAACGGATAGTGGTGGTTTTCAAGTATTTTCCCTTGGCCTACAAAATGGTAAAGGTATGAATAAGATAGATGCAGATGGAGTAACTTTTAAATCCCATCTTGATGGTTCTACCAAAAGGTTAACACCAGAAATATCAATAAATATCCAACATAAATTAGGAGCTGATATTATTATGGCATTTGATGAATGTACCCCCGATAAAGCCAATGAATATTATGCTTTAGAAGCAATGGCTAGAACACATTTTTGGGCAGAGAAATCTTTGCAAGCTCATAAAAAAAATGAAAATAAACACAATCAATATTTGTTTGGAATAATCCAAGGAGCAAACAATAAAGAGCTGAGAGAAAAATCTGCTCAATTCATTTGTAATCTAGATTTTGATGGCATTGCGGTTGGTGGAGAATCAATTGGATATAACATGGAAGCAACTAAAAAAATCCTAGAATGGGTCGCGCCATATCTACCACAAAACAAACCGCATTATTCCATGGGAGTAGGATTAAACCCCACTGATCTTTTTGAAGTGGTTGAAAGAGGAATAGACATGTTTGATTGTGTAGCTCCCACACGTCTAGCCAGACACGGGATGGTATTCGTACAAAACAAAGAAAAAAAACACCGTCTGAATATTACCAATGCCAAATATTCTCAAGATACTAATCCTATTGATAATACTTGCAATTGCCATACTTGTAAAAATTATAGTAAAGCATACTTAAATCATCTTTTTAAAGCAAAAGAAATATCAGCTATGCGGTTAACCACTATCCATAATCTACACTTTTACCTACAATTAATGAAAAAAATGCGAAAAGCAATAAATAAAGATGAATTTACGGATTTAAAAAAAGAATGGATTTAAAAAAAGATGCAATGTGCATCTTTTTTGTTTTATCAAAAATTAATCAAATAATTTGCTACAATTCCATATTTTGAATATACTTAATATATACATAAAACAATATGCTGCATATATCAATAATATCGGTAGGAAAATTAAAAGAAAAATACTGGCAAGAAGCAGAAAATGAATATCTTAAGAGATTATCAAACTTTGCTAAAATTAATATCATTGAATTAAAAGAGGAATCTTTTAATAATAAAGATAATAGCGAAACAATTAAAAAAAAGGAATCTGAAAAAATAACAAATGCCTTGCCGAAAAATACTTTTTTAGTTATACTAGATAAAAATACAAAACAATTTGGTTCGGTTGAATTGGCAAAAAAAATTAATTATTTAATGATCAGTCAAGTAAGTAATATTACTTTTATCATCGGCGGGCCACTTGGTTTAGATGAAAGCATAAAAAAAATAGCCAATTTCAAACTATCGTTATCAGAAATGACCTTCACTCATCAGATGAGCAGGATAATACTGTTAGAACAAATATATCGAGTGTATACAATTTTAAATAATATTAAATATCATTATTAAAAAATATGGAAAAAGAAAAATTACCGAGTGAAAGTGGAGAAGAAATACAAGACTTGATTGCCAAAATTTTAAGTGATAATTTTGAAAAAGAATATCTTGAGCTGGCCGGATTACTAGCTCATCCTAAAGAAAAAGATAGTTATAAATTTGCTAGAAAAGCTGTAATTTCCAAATTAGAGGAGCAATTACCAAACTATACTAAAGAAGAAGACGTGTTAAAAATTAAACAGTTTATAAACAGACTTAAGTTTATAGATGAAAAATAATTAAAAGAATATGCAAGAAACGTGGAGTGGCGGTACTCAAGCAGCCGCTCGAAAAAATTTAGAAGCCTATTTTAAAACGCAATAAAAAGATTTATCTGATCCAACCGTACAGCAAGAGCTTAAATCTTTAGCAGAGCTTGGTGGTAGAACTGGGATGGTGAATCCTAAAGATATTTATGACATCCAAAAACATCAAAATATAGGAGAAATTAATAGTGAAAAATCTCAAGAAAAAGGGGTTGGAAAAATTGAACTACCGGTTGATGATATTAGTTGGATGAGAGAAGAAGCTAAAAGAAAAGCTCAGAATAAAGAAGAGCGAAGAAAGAGGTTGGGATTAATAGCAGCTTAATAACAATACTTAATAAATATGCAAAGAATATTTTCTGGCGTACAACCAACAAACAACCTACACATCGGAAACTATCTGGGAGCAATAAAAAATTGGGTGGGACTACAAAATGATTTTGAATGCTTTTATTGTGTGGTTGATCTACATGCTATTACTGTTAAACAAGACCCGGTAATTTTAAAACAAAATATTATAAACACGGCTAAGACATACTTGGCTTTAGGAGTTGATCCAAAAAAATCTACTATCTTTGTTCAATCACATGTCAAAGAACATACTGAATTAGCCTGGATTTTAAATACTATTACTAAAATGTCAGACTTAGAAAGGATGACTCAATTCAAAGATAAAGCCAAACAACATAAAAATAATATAAACGTGGGACTTTTCTCCTATCCTGTCTTAATGGCAGCTGATATCCTTCTATATGACACCGACAAAGTCCCTGTTGGTGATGACCAAGTACAACATATTGAATTAACTCGCACCATTGCTCAGAGATTTAATAAAACTTTTAGTGAAGTATTTAAAATACCGGAAGGACTTGTTAAAAAAGAAGGAGCCAGAATAATGGGACTTGATAATCCTCAAAATAAGATGTCTAAAAGCGCGATTAGTGAATATAACTATATTTCACTACTAGACACCCCGGAAAAAATAATGAAAAAAATAATGAAAGCTGTCACTGATTCTGGCAATGATATTACTTCTGGAAAGGACAAACCAGCATTAACAAATCTACTTAGTATCTATTCACTGTTTTCTGGTGTTAGTATTAAAGAAATTGAAAATCAATATAAAGGAAAAGGGTATGGTGATTTCAAAAAAGGATTAGTGGAAGAAGTGACCAATTTTTTAAGAGATTTTCAAAATAAATTTAATAGTATTGATGACAAAAAAGTAAAAGAGGTTTTAATTACTGGAGCCAAAAAGGCTGAAAGTATTGCTAGTGAAAAAATGCAACAGATCAGAGAAAAATTAGGATTAATATAATTAAAATTTAAAAAAATACCACTCATATATATGGTGGTATTTTTTAATTATCCAATAAAATTTTTATTATTTTTTCTTAATTTGCAATACTAATGAATTTCCTCTTTCATCCGTATATCCGCCCCAATCCAATGTTACTTTAGCACCATTTTCAGTAATATCAGAAAGATAACCCGTGATGGTTGAATTTATCTCACACCAATTTAAACTGTTATTTTCACATAATTGAGCACCGAGAAAATTACAACAAGTTTCCGACGGGTTATCTTTTTCTATATAACTACCGGGTTTAACAGTGAAACTAGCTTTACCAAGCTCGAGAGCAAAGATGTATGCTTCTGATAAATCAAATTCGAATGACGAGATACAGGTGTGCGACATACTACCACAGATTGCATCGGCTGACGATTTCAAATTATAGTCCACTTTCCATTTACCAATATATGGATATTTACTACTCAAACCTGAACCAACCATCTTACCAGTAGAAACAACTGTCGTATTTGAAGAACCAGTAGTATTAAGATAAGATTTGCCAGTACTTCTATCTGTCTGATTAATATAATACTCGGATAATGGTTTTTCTTCTTCTTTCTCTTCTACCGAAGTAACAACAATATTACTTTTACCAATAGTACTCTTTTTATCAACATTTGCTAATACCAGTACCACTATTATTGCATCATCTTTACCGCCCTTCTTTAAATTAAACTCCCTATAAGTCTTTCCATTCCAATCCTCCAAATATGAATTGCCATCACGAGTATAAATTAAAGCTTGCACGCCTGCTTCTACTGATTTACCAGTAAAATTGCTATAATCTACTCTCACCTTTTCTATATTTTTCCCTTTTGGAGTTTTAGAACTTATATATATTTTAACTACTTGAGAAGTTAATGGTTGCAGTGGATTCGTACTCAAACTCGCCAAAGCATCTCCTTTGGTAAATAGTTGTGATAAAGAATTAGATAATTCTGTAGAAAAACTAATAAACCCACCTGGATCAGAATATAACCTTGCTGCACCTTGATTGTAATTCCAAATCCAAAAATCACTAAATGTTCCTTTCAACGTTCCCTTTAAAAAAGTAACTTCTTGTTCAATGGATTGTAAAGCACTTATCCCAGAAATACTGTCATCAAAAATATCTTTAATTATCTTTGTTCCATAATTTTGTACTAGATAATATGGGAAAATATATGCACCATATTCATGATCATGATCATACTTGGTTAATTTTAAATCTGGATTTTGAATGAATTGTGCAAGATTACTCTGCTCACTATTTAAATTTGGATATATATAATGTTCAGACCATTTAGCGGTTGCCTCCATCCACCAAGCATCCTTATCAGCTGAATATTCATATAACCCCGGACCTTCGTAATTATCCTGAAAAATATGAAACAATTCATGCACGGCCACGGTCTTAATATCTTTATCATTTAATTCTGAATTGAGAACTATAAAGCTACTAAGAGCTGCTCCTTTATCTTTACTATAAGCCACATCACTAATAACAACCCCGTCAGCATTAAAACCTGCACCAATTTTTAATAAAGGATTATACTTATTGACCAAATAAAGATCAATCCTATCATCCCCTCCCAACCCTTTATCTGAAGGAGCATCTGTGCCAAGTAACTGTTTAAACTTGGTATAAGCTTTGTTTTCATTAAAAGCAGCCACAACTTTTTTAGCTTCTACTTCATATAGATTTACTTTTTTACTCGTTCCACCGCTAACAACAGTAATCTGCGGATACCATACTTTTATCCTATCATCAGCCGTAATAATAAATTGGCTATAAGCTGGCCTCTTATCTTTGGCATGAGCGGTATCTATGAAACTAATTCCTTCATTTTTAACTTCTTGGGAATAAACAGAGTGTAGGTAACTATTAACATCATTGGGACGAAGTAAATAAGGCTTGATTGCTGTTTGAGCCTCTGTAGACAAAGAGTGATAATTATGCTTGAAATAATACATGGTTTCAACTGCCTTGCCTTGTCTTGTTGTACTGGCTACTTGCTGAGAAGAAAAAACATTATCAATTTTAGCAAAAACTTTTTTATCTGTTTCACTTAATTTCAACATTATTGCTTTTTTTTCTTCACTAATTTTATCTTGCTTAATTACGCTTGGCTGACTTTCTTCTCTGCTTAATAATAAAACAACTGAAACTATTAAAGCTGTCAGAATAATAATACCACTAATTATTGAAAGAATAACTTTCGGTTGTTTTAATTTGGTTTTCCAATTATTTTTATCTGGCAATAAAACGTTATTTTCTTCGATCATATTATTTATATAATTTTAAAATTAATCAACTAAAATTTTTATTAATTCATCATCATTTATAATACTACTATCTTTTTCTGATCTTTTTTTAAACTCTACTCCACTTTTTTCAATTGTTTTTTTAGATACAATTACTCGGTAAGGACAACCAATTAAATCGGCATCGGCTAATTTTTCACCCGCGGAAGAATCACGATCATCATACAACACTTCTATGTTATTTTTTAACAGATCCCCATATATCTTTTCAGATTTTTCTTTTATTTCTTTTTCTTTGCCTAAATTGAGTAAATGTACTTTGTAGGGAGCCACGCTTTCTGGCCAAATCATACCTTTGTCATCATGATATTTTTCTACTACCGTAGCCATGGTTCGTCCAACCCCAATCCCGTAACAACCCATATAATATTTTTTAGTTTTTCCATCACTATCTGTAAAAGTAGCGTTTTTCATTTTATCTGAATAATAATAGCCTAATTGAAATATATTTCCAACTTCTATTCCTTTTTTTTCAACTAATTTTTTGCCATCCATATTTTTAAAACCAGCTTGGGCCATAGCAATATCACCTTCTACATCAGCCTGATAATCACGGCCGAAATTAATATTGATCAGATCTTTATTTTTTTTATTAGCTCCACAATAAGCATTCTTGATTGTATGAACCGAATCATCAGCCACAATTATTAATTTTACTTCTTTGGATAAATTATCTTTAATCTGAACGGGAGAGATGAAGCCAGGTTCTGTTTTTAATTTTGTTCTAATCTCATCTTCTTCGGCTGATCGTAATTCATGAACATCTAATAAATTTTTTAATTTTGTTTCATTAACATCATAATCACCACGAATAATAGCTAATACAAAACGACCATTCTCATCTATATACATAACATCCTTGATTTGTTGCCACAATGGTAAATTATGCAACTTAACACCATCTTCCATACTGTTTCCTCTCTCGGCTATGACTTCAGTCATTTTTCTTTCCTCTTCATCCTGATTCTTGTCATCTTTTTTAAATACAGCTACATCTTCATGAGCGGCATAAGATCCATCTTCGGTCATTAAAAATCTACTTTCACCCACTTCTGATTCCACTACAAACTCATGACAATAATCACCACCAATATACCCATTATCCGATTCAACTATTATTGTATCCAAACCCATTTTTTTAAAAATTTTAGTATATACCTCAGCCATTTTATCATATTCTTTTTTAAAATCTTCTTCATCCTTATGAAAAGAATAGGCATCTTTCATCATAAATTCACGCACTCGTAAAAGACCACCACGAGCACGCAATTCGTCACGAAATTTAGTGGAAAATTGATAAATATTAAATGGGAGATCTTTGTAACTTAATTGAAATTTTCTCACTACGTCAATCATCATCTCTTCAGCCGTTCCTCCTAAAGCAAATTCCGCTTCTCTCCTATCTTTGACGGTCATTAATTCATAGCCAGTGGACTTGTCACGATTAGTTTCTTGCCATAAAGCAAGAGGATGTAAAACTGGAGTGATCATTTCTTGAGCTCCTGAATTATCCATCTCTTCTTTGATAATATTCATAACTTTATGATGGGATCTGATACCAAGAGGCAAAAAGAAAAAACGACCGGAGGTAGATTCACGAATAAAACCGGCTTTATGCAATAACGAAGATGAAATTATTTTTTCATCCACATTGGCTGATTTACTGGTTTTGGCAAAAATGTTAGAATAACGCATATATACGAGATATTATTAAAAGAATGATTGTTTTTAATTTATCATAATTAACTTAATTAAGCAATAAATATATGGCAACAGACAAAGTAAAATTGATCAAAAAAATTTATCTATATTTGGTATCACTAATTACTCTTGTTATAATTATTATTTCTGTTTCTGGATTATTGAATACAGTATTAAAAACATTTGTTTTTAAAAAAGCAGATAACTATTATTATGAAATAGGGACACCAGTTACCTGTAATTATTCCATGCCACCAGAAACTAAGGAAGCAATACAAGCAACAAAATTATCCGACGAAGAATGTGCAAAAAAAGAAAAAGAATCACGTAAAAAAGAAGATCTTCGTTTACAAGCAAACCGCCACCGCGATTTTGCCCGCAATATATCTTTGTTGGCAGTGGCCATCCCACTATTTGCTTTTCACTGGATATTAGCCAGGAAAAAGAATAATTTATAAAAAAAGAAACCTCTCGATGTACAGTCGAAAGGTTAACTAAGGCGAGACCTGCTTGGGCAATTGAACTGGTGGAGCCAGCTCGTTTACCACGAGAACCAGATGCTCTTCTGTATCAGCATCAACGAAAGGCAAATCCCTCCGAGGAACCTTCATGAATGGATCTGTATCTTGTTCCTCTAATTCTTTTACTTTATCTCGTTTTGAGTCGGCCATTTCTTTCCTCATTTTATTGATTTGTCACAAAATTGATAAACAAAATTATATACTAAACTTTAAAAAAAATCAATACTTGATTTATTTAGCTTCTTAAATATTGATAAATAGTGTACTGCAATGAGCTTGACAACTAAATAAAATTTGTTATAATACAAATATATGGTAAAACAAATTGCAAAAATTAATAATACGAATAATAATCACGACATGGTCGCGTAAGTTTTTGCAAAAAAATAATACAAAAGCTCTCGCGACAAAATCGCGAGTTTTTTATTTATTCCCCTGTAGTTCAACGGTAGAACGCTACGCTGTTAACGTAGATGTTGTGGGTTCGATTCCTACTGGGGGAGCAACTTGACTAAGATTAGCCAAGAAAATAATAATTTTAGTAATAACTAGGTCAATTTATTTAAAATTTATAGTAATTTTTTAGCAGGTACTGCCGCAGACCAAGCTAACATATACAGACTTCTCATAGCATTTGCAATAACTTCGCTCTCAATAAGAATAGTGAATAGTTTTTGTTCATAGGACACTAGCATTACTTTATTATCAAAGATAGCGCTATCGGTACCAAAAAAATTTAAATTAGAATTTTTCGGTAAAAATCTAAATTCTTGTTTCGTGCGCTTTGCAGATGCTTTTTTGGCATATAAAACATCTTCTGTTGTAGTCTGTAAAAGCTCTTTACTAGGGTATTTTCTATGCCTCTCCATAGAATTCCAGTTACTAAAAAAATCGGGGTAAAGATTATTCATTTTTTTAATTGACGCGAAAAATAGTATTTCATCTGTGGTGCTATATATCCCATTTTTATAACAAACCAACATCCCCTCTTTACCTTCAAATATTTGTACTGTGGGAGTTTTATTTGTATTGGCTTTTTGCATAGCTCGTAAGAAAGGTAAAGCCTTATTTAAAGAATCCTGCTTTTGGGTAAGCATATTTTGCAAATTGTCTGGATGCTGAGCGCTGTATTTATTTCCTCTATGACTTAAACTCTCTGAGACAAGCCCGCGCTCTTTTAAATGGCCAAGCGTAAGATAAATAGTTGGTCGTTTAATCTCAGTCTTGTTTGCAATATCTTGTACATTACTCTCGCCCAATTCCAAAAGAGATAAATAAATCTTTGACTCTTTTTCACTTAAACCTAAGTCATTAAGATTTTGTAGGATTGCCATAAAATTATTATGTTAATAGTATATGCACTATAGCACGTATATAGAACCTTGTCAATAATTATGACAACTGTCTGTATCCACTTTATTCTAGCCAAATATTTCATAATTTGACCGCAGAAATATTGACAGAAGTAGCTTTTTGTGATATACTGATCTATTAATTATATATTAAATTTCTAAAAAATGTGTTATAATGTATTTATTAATTAAGTGATAAAAAAATATGAATAAGAAAATTTTTGGAGCAGTCGTTGCCCTTTTAACTGTCATGGCCTTAAGCGTCATATTAATAACAAACAACAAAGGTAAATCGAATGTAAAAGAGTCCAAGAAATCGGTAACTATAGGGATGGTAACATTCCCAGGTTATGCCCCTTTATATTTGGCTAAAGAAAAAAAGTTATTTAAAGATCTAGACGTAAAATTAGTCAGAATAGAAGCAATCGGAGATTTGAGGGCCGCTATGAATAGTGGAAAAATAGATATGTACGCCGCTACCCATGATATATTTCAAGCTGTAAAAACAAATAAACCGCCTGGAGTTGCGTTTCTAGCTATTGATGAATCACACGGCGGAGATGGAGTAGTTGTATCAGGTAATGTGAAAAGTCTAAAAGACTTGAAGGGTAAGACTGTTGCCGCAGAGCCTGGATTCCCCCCTTACTTTATTTTACAATATCTACTTAACAAAGAGGGTATGAGTTTATCTGATGTTAATTTTAAAGATTTACCATCAGCTGACGCAGGTAACGCATTTGTTTCAAAAAAAGTAGATGTAGCTGCTACATACGAACCATATTTATCAATTAGCGCTGATAAACGTGCTAACTCAAGAATCTTGGTTTCTAGTAAGGACACTCCAGGCTTAATCGTAGACTTTCTATTCGCTTCAGAAAACCTCGTAAAGAATGATCAAAAAGCATTAAAAAAAGTTGCTGACGGATGGTTTGCAGCCGTAGAGTATTGGAAGAAAAGTCCAGAAGAATCTATGAAAATTATGTCAAAAGCATTTGGTGTAGACGTTGCTGAAATGAAGGATATTAAATCTGGAATAAGCTGGTTAGATCTAAAACAAAATAAAAAATTATTTGATAAAACCCAAGTAAATAACGCTTACAAAACATTTGACTTAGTTGGAGATATTTTAGAAGCAAACAAGTCCGCAGGAGTTAGAGTTAAATCTGCCGATAAAATATCAAATACCTTGATTAATAGCTATAAGTAGTTCTCTACAAATGAAGTTGCCTAGAATAAATTACATATTTATCATTTCCACAGTGATTCTACTGTCACTGTGGATTTGGTTTTCTGCTTATCATCTTATAAATCCTATATTTTTCCCAGAAATACAGGATTTTTTATTTGCCACTAAAGATTTATTTTTAAAACAAAATTTTTTAGCTGACATAGGAATATCTGTATTTAGAGTTCTATTTGCGTTTATTTTTGCATTTGTTATTGCTGTGCCTTTAGCTATTCTAATGAATTCTAGAAAGAAAATAAACTCTCTTTTATCACCCTATATAGATTTTATCAGATATTTACCTGTTCCTGCTTTAATCCCCCTTACTATTTTATTTTTTGGAATTGGAGAAGGCGCAAAAATTTCTCTACTATTTATAGGAACTTTTTTTCAGTTAATATTACTGGTTATTGATGATTTGAACGAGATACCAAAAGAATATCTAGATTTATCATATACTTTAAATTTTAGTAGATTGAAAGTAATTAAAGTTAAACTTTTAAGTATAGCTCCCCAACTGTTTGATAATTCGAGAATTACCTTAGGCTGGTGTTGGACGTATTTAGTTATTGCTGAATTAGTTGCAGCCAATTCGGGGATTGGTCACATGATAAAAGAAGCACAACGGTTTTCTAATATCCCTGACTTATATGTTGGCATTGTTTCTATCGGAATTATTGGTTTTTTAACCGATTTTCTATTTAAAAAAATGCGGCCATATATTTTTAAATACAAAAAATAACTCTATGCTGGAAGTAAAAGGTCTGACAAAAAAATATATTAATCAAGATAAAACAACTTTTTCTGCAATTAAAGATGTCTCTTTTAATGTGAAAAAGGGAGAGGTGGTGTGTATTGTAGGTCCCAGTGGTTCTGGAAAAAGCACCATTCTGAGATGTATAACTGGAGTAGAAAAAAACTATGAAGGTGATATAAAAATAAAAAATATTGACAGTCAAGATTATTTTAACAAGGCAAGAGTTGCTCTTGTATCACAAAAGTATTCAAATTTCCCTTGGCTAACTGTTTTTGAGAATATATCAGTGGGCTTAAATAATGATCTACTATCAAAGTCTGAATTAAATTTAAAAATCAATAAACTCTTAAAACGAGTTGGTCTCTTTAAATTTAAAGATTCTTATCTAAGCCAGCTTTCTGGAGGTATGCAACAAAGAGTTGCTATCGCCAGGGCTATTATGCAAGAATCAGAAATTATTGCTCTCGATGAGCCATTTGGAGCTTTAGACGTACAAAATAGACACCAAATGCAAGAATTTTTATCTCAATTATGGGCCAAAGAAAAAAGGAGTATGATTTTAGTTACGCATGATATAGATGAGGCAATCTATTTAGCTGATAGAATTATCGTACTCGGTATAAATCCTGGTGTCGTAAAAGAAAACGTGAACATTAACATAGAAAAACCAAGATTACCCGAAATACGTTTTCAAAGTGAATTTGTTCGTATAAAAAAACATATAAGCTATATTATTCGTTCCGAACTAATTAAATCAAATATGGATGAAGGCAGTGTTACTAATAAGGATATTTTCAAAATGGGTTTAATAATATGGCCTGGTAATTCTCCTCTGTATTATGCAAAAGATAGTGGTTTGTATATGAAAGAAAATTTGGAGGTGGAACAAATTAATTTTGACGATAATAGTAGAAAAATTGCTTTATGGAAACGTGGAGATTTAGATGCAATAAATGTTACGTTAGATACAGCAATGGTGCTATATGATAAAAATCCAGATCTAAGAATAATAAACGTATTAAATCGATCTGTTGGTGGTGATGGCCTAATATCTCAGATTGGAATCAAATCTGTAAAAGATTTGAAAGGAAAAACTATTGGAGTAGAACGTAATTCTCCTGGGGAGTTTTTTCTTACCCATGTTCTACATAAGGCAGGACTATCTTTATATGATATTTCCATTAAAAATATGAAATGCGGTGAGGTAGGAGCAGCAATTATATCAGAAGAAATTGATGCTGGGATTGTTTGGAATCCCTGGCTTGACAAAGTACGAGAGCTATCTAATATAAACGTGCTAAAAACCACAGAAGACTACCCTATACTTTATGATGTATTAATAGTTAAGAAAAATATTTTGAAACATAAAAAAGACAAGATTAGAAAAATTATTAATATTTGGAATCAAGTTGTAGATAGTAATCTGAATAAAAACGATGAAATTATTAGCATTGCTTCTTCGCATATTGGTATTTCAGACAGAGAACTACATAATTTTTTAGATAAAATTGAATTTTTTAGAGAAACTCCAAAAAACATAAAAAGGTTGATGAAAAACATCGAAAGTGGACTAATTAAAGAAAATAAGATTAAAAAGATAGATAATCTAAATAATTTGTTTGTGGATATTAATATACAAAAAAGTGTTTTAAGTAAAAACTAATTTCTTTATATAGAATCATTGCGTAATAAAAGGTGTCAATCATAAGATTAGTACCTTTTTAAATAGAAAATTCCAATTTATATTCAAAAATATTCAACTTTCCCCCTATCTTACCCCACTCCAAAGTTCTGAATGCGTCCAGTAGGGGGAGCCAAGAGAGACGACTGCTAGAATTAGCAGTTGTTTTAATTTGTGCATCAGCTAGGTTTAGCACTAAGTTAAAGGGTTTTTTAAGCTCAAAAGACAGTTTTTTATCTGTAACAATCGGGTTCTGAAGTATATAACTTAAAAATGTCCTTTTTCCTGCAACTTCAGAACTATTTTCAAAAATAGTCTTTGCTCTGCGAGCTACAGAAATGACTGTGGCAACAGTAGTTTGGTAATCATAATCTGCTTTTTGGTGTTCAGACATTTCAATTTCCAAAGTTTGTATCTGGTCCTGATGCTCTTGATGTTTTTTGTCATATATGTCCTTAGTAATTCACCTTGTGATATCTGTACCACCACACTTAGCAATTAGTAAATTAATGCAATACATCAAAGGCCGTTCAGGCAGAAAGCTATCACAAGAGTTTGAAATACTTAGAAAAAGATACTACGGCGGTCACCTCTGGGCCAGAGGATTCTACTCAGCCACCAGCGGACATATTACTGATGATGTGATTATAGAATACGTAAAAAATCAAGACAGGATAAAAGAAGAAAATGATAGGTTTGAGGTTTCTGAATAAAACAAAAAAAGCCACTCTTTAGCGTCCTTCAGGACAAGGGGCTATCTGTATTCTTTCGGCTTCAGCCGATAGTATTTCAACTTGGGGATTAAAAAACCCGTCTAGTTAAAGACAGATTTTTTTATTTCTCATTGGCTTATTACTATAACCACTAGTTTAATGATTACAGGAACGGTAGCCAATGTGCAGTCAGCCACCATCCCCCACTGCGAACCGCGGTGGATGATGGGTTACTTCATGACAAACCTCCTCCTTTCAATTCAGTAGGATGGCCAGCACCATTCCTGCTGTAGCAAAAGCGATAACCAATAGAACCCCTTTAGCAAAATTTTTTAAACTCATGTCGTCAACATAGACCAAAATACGGTCTTTGTCAATAGAGGCTATGTGTTTATTTAACCTAACTTATCCCGCTATTTGGGTATAATATTAAATAAAACAGCTTCTAACCTGATACCGCCATCGGAGCAAATCCTAATTCTTGGCTAAAACTAACCAAGTTTTTTATACTTGACAAGGAATAAAAACAATGTTAAACTATAGATAATCTTAAGATAAACATAACATATAAAAATATGGATACAAAACAACAAACAATTGTGGGCTTAAAAGAATTAAGAGAAAATGTTATGGACTATATAAAACAGGTAAAAAAGGGAAAGAGTTTCACTGTAGTACGCCGATCTCAACCTGTCTTTAATATTACTCCAATTGAAGAGGAAAATGGTTTGTGGGAGCCTGTAATTGATTTTACTAAAATCAAAAAAGGCGGAGTAGATATTGAAGAAGTATTATCTCGTATTTAAGGATAATTATTATGGTAGACAAAATTCAAAAAGTTTTAAATAAACTAGTCGATAAAGAAAAAAGGAAGATAAAGCAAATGTTATTGGATTTGAAACATAGTAAATTTGAAGGTTATGATATTAAAAAACTTAAAGGACGAGATGATATATATAGGACAAGGAAAGGAAAAATGAGAATTATTTATAGATTAGACAAAAATGCAAAAATATATTTACTGACTGTGGAGAGGCGCTCTGATACAACATATAATTTGTAAACAGGTCCGTGCTGTGTCCAATCCCCGGAGCTATTTAGTTCAGAATTATAAAATTCAATCTATGGTTTTATGATATAATACTTCATATCAATTAAAGATAAAAAAATGGATTTTAAATTTATTATTGCATTGATTGCATCATTGATTACAGTTGTTGCATACATTCCGTATCTTAGAGATGTCTTTGCCAACAAAACTAAACCTCATCTATTCACATGGTTAATTTGGGGCATTACCCAAGGTACAGCCACGGCCGCCCTACTATATGGTGGTGGTAAGTTTGGAAGTATTAGCATGATAATAGGAACTATACTTATCCTATTCATTTTTGCACTCTCATTTAAATACGGTACAAAAGACATTACTAGAAGTGACAAATATGTTCTTGTGATTGCTCTACTTGCAATTATTATTTGGTGGCAATTAGACAATGCATTGATAGCTGTACTGATGGTCACTGCAATTGATGGTATCGGATACATACCTACAATTAGAAAATCTTTAAGAAATCCATGGAGTGAAACATTATCTTTTTGGGCAATGATGGCAGTAGTTGATTGCCTAGCGATAATTGCTAATGCCGAATACAATCTATTAACTGTCACCTACCTCTCAATGCTCTTCGTAGCGAATATTGTTGTTCTAATGATTTGTATCTTCAAAAGAAAAAAACTAGCTAAATTGCAAAGATAAAATACCGCTAAACTGCAAATCTTCCTTTATACTTCTCCAATTAAGAGTTCTGAACTCGTCCACGATGGGGAGCTACTTGGCTAAGGTTAGCCAAAAAACTCTATACAGGTTTGTTGAATTCAACTCACTCTGCTACAATTATATATACTTATGAAAATGCCTACAAAAAAATTAAATAGTGGATTTGAGCTACCTGAGTTAGGGCTTGGAACTTGGAAAATTGGTGGAAGCAGAGAAGTTGATAATTCTCGTGATGATATTTCTATTCAAGCGATAAGAGACGCTATTGATTTAGGTTATACACATATTGATACAGCTGAAGGATATGGGCTAGGACATTGTGAAGAATTAATTGGAAAAGCAATAAAACACTATTCTCGCGAAAAACTAACTATTGCCACTAAAGTAACTAATACTAATTTAAAGTATGATGATTTAATTAGTGCTGCTAAAAATAGTTTGCAAAGATTAAATACTGACTATATTGACATATACTATATTCATGCCCCCAGCCCAAGCATACCATTACAAGAAACAATGAGAGCAATGGATAGGCTGGTATCTGACAAACTAATAATAAATATTGCCGTTAGTAATTTTACCGCTGATTTGTTGGAAGAAGCCCAATCATATACAAGTAATAAGATAGTGGCTAATCAAATCGAGTATAGTCTTCTGACTAGAGAAGATGGTAAATATGCCAATAACAATAGTATGGAATCAAAGACTATTCCCTATTGCCAAAAAAATGATATATTTGTAGTAGCTGAACGACCATTAGAAAGGGGTATTTTATTAGAACAAAATTATTTGATGGATGAACTTGTAAAAAAGTATAACAAGTCATATGCACAAATAGCTATTAACTGGCTTCTTTCTCAAGATAATATTATAACTATACCCAAATCAGAAGACACTAAACATTTAAAAGAGAACTTAGGAGGTACTGGTTGGTATTTGGATATAGAAGATATTGAAAGATTAAGGAAAGAATACAACAGATAATAATATATGAGTCAAATATTTTTAATTACAAGCAACATTCTTACGATAGCTTTCTTAATTATCTATTTTTTACAAGTAAAAAAAGGTTCTTCTATTCCTAATCCTTCAACATGGCTAATTTGGGCTATTGTGAGTACGATGAATGCAGTTAGTTTCTTCTTGGTTACAAACCAAAATTTTTGGCAGTCTCTATATGTTTTATTAGTAGCCTTAGGACTAGTAATGATTTTTATATATTCCCTTATACGAGGAAGATTTGGAAAAATTGGAAGTTTGGAAAAATCAATTGTTGCAATCGTTTTAATTATAGGCATTGTATGGAAAACCACTGGCAATGCTGACCTAGCGAATTTAAGCCTACAGGTAATCTTCATGATGTCCATCATACCAACGATAGTGGGTCTTTTAAAAAATCAGCTTAAGGAAAAAGGATTACCTTGGTACTTAGCTGTTTCTTCTCATGCATTTGCTGGATTGGGTATTTTAATGTCTGTTTCATTTAATTGGGTTTCTCTCGTATATCCTTTAATAACAGGAGTCCTTGGCAATGGAGCTGTTGCTCTAGTTGTTTTCTTGAAGAACAGGAAGGCTTAATTGAAAAATATTCAACTTCTCCCCTATCTTTAGCCAATCAAAAGTTCTGAATGCGTCCAGTAGGGGGAGCTATTTGGCTAAGGTTGGCTAAACTAACCAATGACCCTTCTCGAACTAATTAATTTAAATTGTTTTAAATAGTATATATTGATATACTATTTTTATATATTTAATCACTTCCTTTATGGCTATTCCAACTAAAAAACTTAAAAACGGTTTTGAACTACCTGAACTGGGTTTGGGAACCTGGAGAATGGGCGGAGGAAAACAGGCTGATTACTCTAAAGATGATTTTTATATTTCAGCAATTAAAAAGGCCATAGATATGGGCTATACCCATATTGATACTGCTGCCTGCTATGGAAATGGTCATACAGAAGAATTGGTTAATCAGGCTATAAAAGATTATCCAAGAAACAGCCTTATTATTGCCAGCAAAGTTACTAACGAATATTTGCGTTATGATGATTTATTAAAATCGGCAAATAATAGCATTAAAAGATTTGGAGTAAATTATAGTGACTTATTCTACATACATGCACCAAACCCTGATGTACCAATAAAGGATACTATGCGAGCAATGGATAAACTTGTTAGCGATGGTCTTGTTAAAAATATAGCGGTTAGTAACTTTACTGTTGAACAGCTAAAAAAAACACAAGCTCATACAAAAAACAAAATAGTAGCAAATCAAATTGAATATTCTCTCTTAACTAGAGAACAAGGAAAATACGGTTCACAATATGCTAGTAATTCTGCCATGGAATCAAAAACTGTGCCCTATTGTCAAAAGAACGACATATTCATCGTAGCTGAGAGGCCATTGGAGAGAGGTATATTGCTGGAAAAAAATGATATTATGGAAGAATTGTCACAAAAATATAATAAAACATACGCACAATTAGCTATCAACTGGCTAGTTTCTCAAAAAAATGTTATCACTATACCAAAAGCAGAAAGTGAGGAGCATCTAAAAGATAACCTTGGAGGTGTGGGTTGGTATATGGATGACGAAGATGTAGAAAAATTAAGGAAAGAATATAATACGCTTTGATTATGAAAGAGTTTTTTAAAAGAATTGATTATCAAGGAAAAATTGATGATATATCATTAATCATTTGTCGGGATTTTAATATTGGAAATTTTATATCAAATGAACTTGTAACTGTTGGATACGAAGATTTTAACTATATTCTAAAAACAACTAGAGGTACATACTTTATTAAAATTTTTTCAAATTTTAGAACTAATGCAGATTGTGATACGTATGTAAATACCATGTCAAAAGTTTTAGAAATGGGTATTTCATTTCCAAAATTATTCAAATTTAAACATGACTATTTATACAAAGTAACAGTAAACGGTGTTAAATTGAGACTTTGTGTAATGGAGTATATTGATGGAGACAACTATTATTTCTTGCAACAAAAGCCTAATGAAAATGAAATTAAATTTCTATCACACCAGGCAGCGCTTATAAATTCCATAAATATTAAACCGAATTTTGTATATGACCAATGGGCAACTACAAATTTTCTAAATGAATTCCAAAAAAAGGGTAGGTATTTATCGTCCCAAGATTTAAAAATAATAAAACCCTTGGTGCAGAAAGTTAGAGATGTGGATATCGATAAGTTACCCCATTGTTTTGTGCATGGAGATATTATTGCAACGAATGTAATGAAAGATAACAATGGAAAACTATGGATTATTGATTTTGCTGTATCTAATTATTATCCACGAATACAGGAATTAGCTGTTTTAGCATGTAATATGTTATTTGTTGAAGGAAATAAACATAAAACTGCCAATAATCTAGAGCTTGCCTTAAAAGAATACCAAAAAATCATTAAACTGACTTCAAAAGAAATAGGGGTTCTTCCTACCTATATTCAACTTGCACATGCCATGCATATCTTATTGCCAAACTATGAAAAAGAGGTTGAAAATAATAACTCAGAAGAAAATGAGTATTGGCTAAATCAAGGAAGAACTGGACTTAAACAAACATTGATTGACTAGTAAATCAAGTTAGTCTATATTGAAAAACATCTAATTTTTCTATTACCTTCCCCCACTCAATAGTTCTGAATGCGTCCTGTAAGGGGAGTTACACTAGTTTTAGCCAAGAATTTAACACCCCTAGCGGGAAACTCAAACCTAAAACAAAAACACCGATAATTAAATCAATGTTTTTATGTATTTGTCCTCCTCGACTTCCCACAATAATCAATCGGCATAACTCATTAATTATTATGGGGATAGGGCCGAGGAGGTGGGATTATTTTCGACCCCTTATTTTAAGGATATCTAGAGCTCTATTTCCCAACGGAAGAACCGCCCCATTCGATCGCCCCAGAAAGAGGCTCGGGGAGGCTTGTCAGATCCAAGACACCTCTCCCCCCTGTAGTTGTGTTCACCGAATAGGCGATCATCCTTACTAAAACAACCTGGTCCATCCGACAATTTGATGGGTCCGGCTTTTTTTTTGCATTCGCACACCCGCCCATCCTCGTGTTTTTCACCACATATTACCCATAGTATTGCCATTTGTTTCTCCTTTTACTCGTATTTATTTTTTGTCCAATTGTCCCATACATCCTTCACTATTACTTTTACTAAATAATACAAAAGAAACAGCACAATTGGTCCAAAAAACCCCAAAATCAGTGCTACTTGGCCATCACAAGCCATCTTTTCTGCAGGCGTCATCGTTTTCTTCTCCTTTAGCAAGATTATTGTTTCCTATTCCTGGTAAATATCCATACCAAGAACCAAGGAACAACGAATACACCAGTTCCAACCAGCATCCCCAATAGCAATGCTAATACTAACTTTGTTTCTGTATATTCCACCTCAACCTCCTATTGATGATTCACTTAGTATTGACACTAATATATATTTAATATATTGTAAATATGTCGTCGACATTCGACAAATATACTCAGTTTTCTTATTATGAATCCTGTAAATTTTTTAAATACTATAGGTTGTTCAACTAAAGAAGCAGAGGCTTTTTTGTTAATTTTAAATGAAAGCGATGGAATTACTGCACTTAATTTAAGTAAACAAATGAGACTCCCCCGTGCTACTATATATGGATATCTAGCACTATTAACAGAAAAAGGACTTATAAAAAAAGGACTAACTGAAAATGGTTCAAAATATTTTGCTGAACCACTTGAGACAATTGATGCTATATATGATGAACAAATTAGAGAAATCAATAATTCAAAAAAACAGCTAAAACTTTATTCTGAAATAAATAAAGAATACACCAATTCATACTCACCAAAATTTACTCTTTACGATAATAGCAATGCAACTCAAGTAATTTTTAGAGACATACTCAGATCTGGAAAGAAAAAAATATATTGGTTTTGGCCTGCGAAAGATATGCTTAAAACTGTGCCAGAAAACGTATTTGAGCATTTTCATGAGGAAAGATTACAGAAAAACATCTGGCTTTATGTACTTTGGCCAGAAAGCCAAAAAATTGATTTAAATAAAAAACCATTTATGGGCGCTAAAGAAATGGGTAAATCATTAAGGAAGATAAAAATACTAACTGGTAAAATAGATAAAACTATGGGTTATGGTATCTATGGCAATAAAGTAGCATTCGTATCATCCAAACAAGAAAATTACGGTTTTATCATTGATAGTAAAGAACTGGCCCAAACTTTTAAAATTCAATTTGATTATTTCTGGTCTAAGTCAAAAAGATTCAATTAGACACACAATAGGTTCGAGACCTGGAATCTCAACATCGTCCTCATAACTCTCACTTTAAAAGTATACCATGGTTGGTATACTTTTAAGTATAATATGAGATACGTCCAGTAGAAAGAATTAATATTTTTTTAAACCCAAAATGGGTCTTCTATATTTTTAAAAATGAACAATAAAAATAGCTTAATAAGAAAAAACATTTGCGATATGCTTGGTATAGTATATAATAGCCATAAATGTAACTTTAACTACTTTATATGTGTATTATAAAGAATGGATATAAAGATAATTTTCTCTAATCTTAAAAATATATGATAATGAAATTATATAAACGTTTAAAAAAGAAAAAATGGTTTTGGCCGATAATTGGTGGAATCATAATAATAGGAGTTTTTTTTGGATATACCACACTTAAAGCCAAGCCAACTGATATTAGTTATATAACTACTACCCCAACCAGAGGGATGCTTAGTACCATTGTTAGTGGCAGTGGGCAAGTATCAGCCTCTAATCAAATTAACATTAAATCTAATATTAGTGGAACTATTCTCTCTCTAAACGCTTCGGCTACTAAAAAAGTAAAATCGGGAGATGTATTAGTTCAAGTGGATGCTCAAAATGCATACAGATCAGTTAAAGATGCATCTGATAGTCTGGAAACGAGCCGATTATCATTAATAAAATTAAAACAACCGGTTGACTCTCTATCATTATTGCAATCTGAAAGCGCCCTTAAAAAAGCAAAAGATGATTTAAAAAAATTAAAATTAAACCAAAAAATAGATTATGAAAAAATGCTATCCACAAAAATAAACGCCACTGACGCCATTACTAAGTCTTATGAAGATGCATTCACAAAAATATCAGATGCATTTTTAGATTTACCTGACATGATGACGAAATTAACTAATATTTTGTATAGTTATGAAATTAGTGACTCCGAACTAACTTTAACTCAAAATAATACCGATTCATTAATCGCCAGTTTTGGATCGAATGATAAAAATAGAGATAAGATAAAAATCTTTATTAATTCTGCTATTTCTGACTATGAAAGTGCTCGTACAAAATATACTATAAATTTTACTGACTACAAACAAACTAGTCGTTACTCAAGTACATCCACTATCACAAATCTTTTGACTGATACTATTGATACGGTTAAATTAGTTTCTCAGGCGTTAAAGAGTGATATTAATATGCTCGATAGTTGGGTAGATTTAGCCACTCAGGATTATCTAACCATATATCCTCAAATAAAAAGTTATCAGAGTGATTTATCAACTTTACTCGGTAAAGTTAATTCACACTTATCAAATCTATTGAGTGCACAGTCCTCTTTGCAAACAAGTAAAAATTCTCTGGTTGATGCAGAAAATAATATTAAAAAGATGTTACTTAATAATCCAATTGATTTAGAGGTAGCCACTAAAAATATTAAAGAAAAAGAATTATCACTTGCAAACTTAAAGGCAGGGGCAGATGCACTGGATATCAGATCACAAGAAATAATGATTTCACAAAAATTAAATACCTTGTATGATGCTCAACAAAAATTATCTGACTACACCATCAAAGCTCCTTTTGATGGCACAATTGCTACGGTTGATGTGAAAAAGGGAGATTTGTTATCATCTTCAGCACAAGTAGCTACAATTATAAGTGATAAACGCTTGGCGGTAATTGCATTTAATGAAGTAGACGTATCAAAAATTAAATTAAAGCAGAAGGTTATTCTTTCTATGAGTGCCATTGAAAATTTGTCTTTAACTGGCGAGGTTGTTGAAATTGCTTCTTTGGGGGCAGTAACATCAGGGGTGGTAAACTATAACGTTACTATTGCATTTGATACTCAAGATGAAAGAGTAAAGCCAGGAATGAGCGTTAGTGCAGATATCATTACCATGTCTAAAAATGATGTTTTAATGATTCCTAATTCAGCAATAAAAGGACAAGGTGGAAACAATTATGTAGAAGTAAAAAATGGTGATAATATTACTCAAAAAATAGTTACGGTTGGATTATCAAATGATACCATGATTGAAATAGTTAGCGGATTATCAGTAGATGATAATGTAATAACTCAAACTATTTCTGGCGGGGCTTCTAATACAACCCAACAACCCGGTTTTACACGTCAATCTGGTGGTCAGTTTGGTGGCAATAGTGTTAATGGTTTTATGAGAGCTGTACGTTAATTTTGATATATGATTAAATGTGATAAATTAAATAAAATATATTACATGGGTGACAGTCAGGTGCATGTTTTGAAAGATTTTTCTTTTAAAATTAATAAAGGTGAATTTGTGGCAATTATTGGTCCTTCCGGCTCAGGTAAATCTACCTTAATGCATATTTTAGGCTCTTTAGATAAACCTACTTCTGGTGATTACTTTCTTAATAATCAAAATATGCTTATTTTGGATGACGAAGAATTAGCAGAAATAAGATCTCAAAGTATTGGATTTGTTTTTCAATCATTCAATTTATTATCACGTGCAACCGTATTGCGTAATGTAATAATGCCTTTAATATATGATAATCAAACTAGCCGATTAAAACGTCGTCATAAAGCAAAAAAAGCATTATTGGCTGCTGGCTTACCTGAGGACCGTTGGAATCATCTATCAAATCAGCTTTCAGGTGGACAAATACAGAGAGTAGCGATTGCAAGAGCTTTAGTCAATTCTCCAGATTTAATATTAGCGGATGAGCCAACTGGTAATTTAGATAGTAAAACCGGAGATATTGTTCTGAATACTTTTAAAAAATTAAACAAAGAAGAAGGACATACTATTATACTTATTACTCACGAAAGACATGTTGCTGAATATGCCGATCATATTATAGAAATTAAAGATGGAATTTTAGTTTCTGATAAAATTAAAAATTATGCTGTTAATTGATCTATTAGAAGAAACTCGCTTTGCTTTGGTTGCTAATAAGGCTAGATCTATTTTGACTATTTTAGGTATTGTAATTGGAATTGGATCTGTTATTTCTATGATATCAATTGGACAAGGAGCACAAAGCGATATTGAGAGTAATATACAATCATTGGGATCAAATTTATTAATAGTTACACCTGGATCTGCAAGAGGTGTGGGATCTCAAGTGCGATCTGGATCTGGATCAGCTCAAAGTTTATCCATGGATGATGCTAATATCATTTTAAAAGAAGTTGTGGAAGTAGAAGCTATTTCTCCAGAAATATCAACTCGTAAACAAGTGGTTTATAGTAATAAAAATACAAATACTAGCATCATTGGTGTCACTGATAAATATCCAACCGTGAAGAATATCAATATAGCTCAAGGATCTTTTATTACCAATAGTCAAATACAAAGCTTAGCTAAAGTAGCCGTACTTGGTTCCAATACATTTGGAGAGTTATTTAATACTTCGACAAATCCATTAGGTCAAAAAATAAAAATTGGTAACCTTACTTATACTGTTATTGGTGTTACGGAGGCTAAAGGTGGAAATGGGTTTGGTAGCTCTGATGATGCGGTATATATTCCACTCAGTACTGTACAAAGCTATATCACAGGTAATTCAATTCTTAATACTATCAATATAAAAATAAAAGAAGAAAAATTAATGTCTTTAGCACAACAAAAAATCCAAACTTTATTATTATCTCAACATAAAATATCTAATCCAACTTTAGCAGATTTTCGAATAATGAATCAAGCTGACATAGTCTCAGCTGCCTCTTCAGTCACAGGTACTTTTACACTTCTTTTAGGTGCAATTGCTGGTATTTCATTATTGGTAGGTGGTATTGGTATTATGAATATGATGTTAACCACTGTAACAGAACGAACCAAAGAAATTGGATTAAGAAAATCATTGGGAGCCAAGCGTACAGATATTAGTAATCAGTTTTTATTTGAAGCCGTCATATTAACATTAATTGGAGGAATATTAGGAATATTATTAGGACTAGTATTAGCAATTGCCATAACTAAATTTGGAGGTTTAACCACGAAAGTTTCTATCAATTCTATTCTATTAGCTTTTCTAGTATCAGGTGCTATTGGTATAATATTTGGTTATTACCCAGCCAGAAGAGCCGCTCAACTGAATCCAATTGATGCCTTGCGTTATGAATAGTAAATTGTATTTATTAATATATTAATTTAAATATTATTTATATGAAACAAAAAATAATTAGGGTTATAATTGTAATATTAATTGTCGTCTTTGCTTTTTATGGCGGAATAGTATATGACAAAAAAACAAACTCAACAAATGGTCGGTCTAGCAATTTGCGAGGGGGACAAAACTTGACAGATGCACAAAGAGCTCAATTTAGTCAGCGTCAAAATGGTGAAATGGGGTTAGGATTAAGACAAAATAATAATAGTACTAATTTTATTAATGGTGAAATTATATCCAAAGAATCAGGTAATTTGACTATCAAATTACCTGATGGAGGTTCTGCTTTAATCTATGTTACTACATCAACCACTAATATTAATAAACAAACCACTTCCACACTATCAGAAATTAAAGTTGGAGATAAAGTGATAATAAACGGAGATAAAAATAGTGATGGTTCATATTCAGCCAAGATGATAAGACTATAAATAAAAAAGTTATCTAAACAAGACGACAGGGTGAATTCGCGATTCGTCCGAGGTTCGGAGCTACTTGGCTAAGGTTAGCTACAAAACAGAACACTTAGGTGTTTTTCTACATAATCTATGATAGAATAGTTTGTGTTAATAATAATTTAAATATGTGTAATTACAATAACATTTCTAAACAATACGATGACTATGGCAAACAGGCTACAACAGACTGGGAATTAGGGCATAAGCTTGTCTCTCAATTATTAGGAAATGTAAAACATAAAAAAATTCTTGACTATGGATGCGGTACTGGTAAATTCAGCCGATATTTAAGTAATCTAGAAGCTAATGTCGTTGGCATTGATATTTCTACTAGCCAACTAGAAATTGCCAATCAAAATAAAGATAAAAACGTTATATATCTACAAGATAATGACCTTGAAATAGACAACAAATACAAAAAATATTTTGATAGCGGAGTTGCTATTTTTTTGTTATGTGAAATATCATCTCACAAAGACAATGTTGCCGTATTGAAACGAATCAATAGACTACTAAAACCAAATGCTAAATTCATAATTTTAAACCCCAATTGGGATAAAAGTAATGGAAAAAAATTTTTAACACACCAAATGAAATACATACCGAAACTTGCATCTGGCTGTAAAGTAACTACTATTCTCAAAACAAATCCTCCAATAGAAGTTCCAGATTTTTATTGGTCAAAACAAGATTATTTAAACATGTTAACAGTGTCTGGGTTTGGTAATTTTAATATACACGAACCAGTGGCTACGAATAATAAACTTGATTGGAAGGATGAAAAAAAGTTTCCTCCTTTTTTAATTATTGAATCTAATAAAACATAATGATATATGAAACAAATATTTTTAACATCAAGTGCTCATTTGGTTGCTAAGCACATTGCTTCCAAATTAGATTTACAAGAGAACAACAAACTTGCTTTTATTGATACTGCTTCTGAATTGGAAACGGATGATAAACAATGGTTAACAAATGATAGAAACGCACTAATAAAAGCTGGTTTTGAAGTATCCGACTATACCATTACAAATAAAACTAAAGATGAACTAAAAAAGGATTTGCAAAATTTTGATTATATCTATCTCTCTGGGGGAAATACTACTTATTTATTGCAACAATCACAAAAATCTGGTTTTATTGAATTAATAAATGATAATCAATTCACAAAGTATAAAACATATGTTGGCACTAGCGCAGGTTCCATTATTGCTGGTCCAAAAGTGCCAACCTATCTTTTTGAAGAAAACAAAGATTTATCTCTGAATAATTACGAGGGGTACAATCTTGTTAATTTTACTATTCTACCTCATTGGGGTTCAGATGGTTTTAAGGAGTTATACTTAGAAGGTAGATTGAAAGTAACATATAGCGAAACTCAAAATCCCTTAATAACTCTAACAGATACTCAATATATTTATATATCAAACGGGCAGACACAACTTTTTGATGTCAATAAAGAATAATAAATCTTCTAGCTTACCCCACTCCAAAGTTCTGAATGCGTCCTGTAGGGGGAGCTGCACTAAGATTAGCCAAGAATTTAATGACCCTTGTCGGACTAGTTAGCTTGAATTGTTTTAAATAGTATATATTGATATACTATTTTTATATGCAAATAGAAATTAAAGATAACATTGGTAATTTAAAAAAAGAAATAGAGGCAATTATTAAAAAGACTGTTTTCCTAGTGAAACAGTATATTGATTTGAAAGAAATAAAAATTACTGTTAAAAAAACAGATTCGTCAAAAACTCTAAAGCACTTAAGTGGAGTTGGAGCATATTGTCCTAACTCAAATTTTGTACAGATTAGTTTAGATACAGAACACAAGGATTTAAAAAACGATTTAGAAACTCCTATAAAAAAATCTTTAATTCACGAATTGCATCACGTAGCACGTAGGCAGTCTGACATAGAAATTGATACTAGCTCTGTCTTAGAATGCATATTTAGCGAAGGATTGGCTGATTATTTAGTTTACACAATAACTAAAACTTCTTCTAAATGGATTATTAATTTAAAACCAAAAGACAAAAAAAGATTATTATTGATAATTAGAAGAATACAAAACGATAAAGCCACTAAACAATTGTATAAAGATTGGTTTATTTCGGGTTCTCAAAAAAATAAAATACCAAAGTGGTCTGGCTATGCTATCGGATATGAAATAGCTAAAAATTTCATAGAAAAAAATACAAAATATTCAATTAAGCAAATTACGACAAAATCAGTACAACAATTAAACGTCCGTATATAGTGTTTAACAAATGACCGATTTCTTCTTAATATAACAGGTTCGCACTTCGTCCGAGATTAAAATCATTTTATTTTTATTTTATCTCCGATGTGGTATTATTCAAATATAAACTACAATGATAAAAATTATGAAAAAAGATAAAATAAATAAAGGTGAAATTGTCATATACAAATCATCTGATGGCCCTAAACTAGAAATAAAGCTAGACAAAAAAACAGTATGGCTAACACAAGAACAGATATCACTACTTTTTAATAAAAATAGATCAGTAATTACTAGACATATTAATAATATTTTTAAATCGGGAGAATTAAATAAAAAAAGCAATGTGCAAAAAATGCACTTTCCTCATTCTGATAAAAAAGTAGGGCTATACAGCTTGGATGTGATTATTTCTGTTGGATATAGAGTAAATTCTAAACGAGCTACTCAATTTAGAATATGGGCTACAAAAACTTTGAAAAAGTATTTAATAGATGGATATATTGTAAATCGAAAAAGATTATTGGAGACAACTAATAAATTAGACAAACTACAACAAACTATTAAATATTTAGCTAATAAATCCAAAAATGATTTTAAATCATAAGAAGGTTTTAGACTTTATCCTATCAAATCCTAATCATTTTAAAGAAATTAATGTTAATAAGATAAAAGAGATTCATTCATTACTAGTTAAAGACATTGAAATTAAAACTGATTTTCGTAGTCATCCTGTTGGAATTACAGGAACACTTTATAGACCATTATCAAAAAAAGATAAAATTACGCTAGCAGTTAATCAATTAGTAGCAAAAATGAAAACAATCGATAACAATTTTCTTAAAGCTTTTATTTTTTTAATTATGATTTCCTATATTCAACCTTTTGAAGATGGAAATAAGAGAACTTCTCGAATAATTACAAATGCTATTTTACATGCCAACCAGTGTCCAATGTTATCTTACAGAAATGTTAGTGCTATAGAGTATAAAAAAGCTATGTTATTATTTTATGAACAAAATAATATTAATTATATAAAAAAGATATTTATTGAACAAATTGAATTTACGGTAAATAATTACTTTAGATAGATACCTTTATTGTTAATTAACCAAAAACAGTTAATAAAATAGTAGTTTCAATAAAATTTTAATCGAATTTTATAAATCCTCTACCAAACTTTCACACTTTATTATATTATGCTAAACTAGCATAATGAAAATACAACAAATTTTAGACAATTCATATAAATTGGTAAATCCAAAGAAAAACTTCGTTGATTTTTTACTTTCTATTTTTCCTAAAAAAACAATAACCATTATAGGGATTGAAGGAGCAAGTGGCAGCGGAAAAACTACATTCACCTCAAAATTAACTAATCAGCTTCCAAAAGATAAGTCTGTCTACATTTCGTTAGACGATTATGTCCATCTTACAAAAGAAGAAATGCTGGCAAAAAAAATAAAAACTCGTTATGACTGGCACAGTCGTAATAAAAAAAAATTTCTTTCAGATTTAGCAGAATTACGTCAGGGAAAATCTATTAAAAAACCGATACAAGATTATATCATTGAAAAACCGACTCAAAAAACAGAAACAATCAAACCAAAACCACTAATTTTTATTGAAGGAAATCTAGATATAACAGATGTGTGTGACTATACAATTTTCTTATTCGCACCAGATGATATTTTAATTCAAAGACGATTTGAAAGAGATAAACAAAAAAATACTCATGCAGACAAAACGCAGCTGCTTAAATCAATACAAACAAGTTTGAAATACTACCATGAATTTCTTGAACCTTTTATAGTGAAAGCTAATATTGTTATCAACACACATAGTAATGCAATTTATAAGAAAGTAAAAAAATAAAATTATAAATCCAAATAATTTTTATTCGGAATTTAATATAATCGAAAAAATATTATTATTTATAAATCTAAGCCTGCTAATTTTACATGAAATAGATACTGTTTATTATAAGGAGTGGAGAATGCTTATTTTTCTAAACAAACTATCTGATTACACGGGAAAAATCTTTTTTTTAATATTACACTTACCATTATTAATAGTAATATTTTTTCTTCACAAATACCATTTTAAAATTCTATTTTGGGGACTAAATATTTTTTTAATTTTCCATTTATTCATCCATATAGTATTTAAAAATCATAAATTTAACAAGTTCAAATCAAAACATTCTTTATTATTAATAATGGGTATGAGTCTGGTAAGTATAATCAGTTTGCTAATAAAAATATTCAATTAATTTAATGTTTTAAACAAAACTCCCATTCACCTTCTAAGCCTTACTTTTTTATAACACCTTTATAGAAAGGGATAATCCTGGAAGGTAAAAAAACAGAAAAATCAACTTTGGTTGATTTTTTTACTACCTGTTGCCAAACTGTAACGTTTTGTAGTTTAATAACGTTATAATATATAGAGAAACAATTAAATTAATTATGGATATTCCGCAAGAACTAGCCTTGGTCAAAAAGGCCCAGACAGGCGATAAACAATCTCTTAGTGTCCTCTGGGACAGTATTAATCCCAAATTATATGGGTATCTGCTTAATGTTCTTCAAAATCAAGCTTTGGCTGAAGATATCCTGCAAGAAACTTGGTACAAAGCTATTAAGTCAATAAAACAATTTAAACCAAGAGGAATACGTTTTAGTGCCTGGCTATTTGCCATATCTCGCAATATTTGTCGTGAACATTGGCGTAAAGAACCTAAAAAAA